>OBEQ011024259.1_pt1 | contig 23797 bp, 18 predicted proteins | sample 1670901 | NCBI WGS metagenome assembly OBEQ01 (sample SAMEA104232315, study PRJEB22302) | groundwater metagenome | biome: forest; feature: aquifer; material: groundwater | place: USA | collected 2011-08-07 | depth 5.4 m
GGATTCTGTGAGCGTCCGAGAGCGGTTCCCAATGCCCATACTGCGCGGGCATGAGAATCTTCCGACCCTTGTTCCTCACGCCACCGACGGTCATAACTCATAAAGTTACGAAATCGTCCTACAGCGGGATTAAAGGCATGCCATAAAAATGCAAGGTACGTAGAAGCCAATCGTTCCAATGTCGTGGTATCACCTTTCCCAAGTTCCTCCAAAAAATGAGCCAAAATATATGCCCGGGAATTATCATCTGTACAGTAACCCAACGAAAAATTTGGCACTGCGCAAATCGCATGTTGTAAAATACCTGTTGAGTCCGTCATGTGATAGAGATGATCAAGCTTAAGCGGTGGAAGTTGGTACGGAACATTATCGAGCGTGTGTGTAGCAAAAGCTTTACGAGGGTGTCGTTTGCCATTTGATCGAGCCTTCTCAAAACTTTCCATGTAGCGATGAGCAATTTTGGGCCAAACCATCTCTCGACTACTTAAGTATGCATTCTTTCGCATCGCATGACGCCGTGATTCATTTTCGATTAACTCGAGCACTTGCTCTGCAATCGCAGTCGCATTAGCAAAAGGAATGAGAATTCCGTTCCCATCCGATAACAAATCTTGTGCATGCCAGTAAGGCGTAGAAATGACCGCTTTACCGGCTCCAAAAGAATAACAAAGCGTTCCCGAAGTACTTTGAACCTCATTAAGATAAGGAGTGATGTAAATATCTGCCGAACCGATGAATTCCTTAAGTTCCTCCAACGTCACAAACCGATTATAAAAAATCACATTTTTTTCTACTCCACGTGCTTCAGCAAGTCGTTCAAGAGAAAGGCGATAAGCTTCCCCATCCTTCTCTATAAGGCGAGGATGCGTTGCTCCCAGCACAATGTAGACAACATTAGGATGCTTCGCCACAATCTGTGGCAAAGCCTCAATGACATATTCGATCCCCTTACTGGGTGAAAGGAGACCGAAACTAAGTAAAACAATCTTTCCTTCCACTCCAAACTGGTCCTTGTAAAAGATTGGGTCGACAAATGGTATGTCTGGAATTCCGTGTGGAATCAGATCGATTCTTTTGGAGGGCACATGATAGATTTCTTCCAATAAAGAAGCTCCCCTTTGAGTCATTACTACAAGCCTGTCAGAAAGCTTCGCTAACTGCTCCATGACACGTTTTTGTGCCTCATTTGGATTCTTTAAAACCGTGTGTAAGGTCGTTACCACCGGCATATGTGCTTCTTGTAATAAGGCAAGGACATGACTCCCCGCTGGTCCACCAAAGATCCCAAATTCGTGCTGGACACAGAGAAGTTCGACATTGTTAATATTCAGGAAGTCAGCAGCTCGACGGTAAGAATCGATTTCCTTTTCGCGTATTTCAAATCGCACGCGATCTGGATAGTCGTATCCCTCTTCACGATCATTGATAGGTAAAGCCAGACAATGCGTGTCCGGAAACTCTTGAACAATGGATTCACATAGATCGGTAGTAAAGGTTGCAATCCCACACCGACGTGGGAGATAATTTCCCAGAAATGCGATTCGCTGTCCTTTAGTCTGTGTTTCCATCATCTTACTTCCTTTCTATCCGCCGACGCAAGAGGACCACGGTTTACCACCCCCTTGCGGGTGGTTTCCCCGTGGGTGAACCACCCACGCGAGGGAGTGAATTACGCCCAAAGCTACTCGGTCGCCGCAGCCCAGGCTGCTTTGGCGAAGGAGGCTGTCGGATGTCACTGAAGTCGTTGGCGGATACCCGCCTTCCTTTTGCTTCTCAATGTTAGGATAACTACATTTTAGCAATTTGTCACGCATTTCTAACCAGCCCATGTTAAGAAATTTGCCAGGTAAAACAGCAAGGCTGAAGATCTTCTCGAATTTAGCTGGAAAAAATATCTCGTTGGGGTAACTCTTCTTCTAACCAGACACTAGATTTATTTTTCTCTATGCCCGAAAAAATTTCCCCTGACCTTCAAGCCTGCATTTTATGTGAAGAGGTACGACAAGAAATCAACGGGAATTTTTTCCTCATCGGTATCCTAGGGGCTATTACAGTTCCAACTCTTCCAGTAACAGCATTAAAACTTTGCCTTTTCACACGCTGGTGCTGTGGCTTGGGCACATTCAAACATCAGTATCGAATTCTCCTCCCCGACAATACTAGTGTCATTGCTAGCAGCCAAGGAGAGTTTCGATTGGGATCAGTGGAGGAGCATGTCACTCAAGTGACTTTGTTCACAAACATCCAATTCCAACAGGCAGGGACCCATTGGGTTGAGGTTTTTTTGGACGAGGCATTGTTGCTCAGATTTCCTTTGCCCATCCGCGTTATTCCGCTGTCGGCTCCAACCACTTCATAGCCCCATGTTAAATGTCGCTCTGTTGTGGCACATGCACCAGCCGTACTATGTAAATCCGCGGACAAAAACAGCGGCCATGCCTTGGGTCCGTTTGCACGCAGTTAAAGGATACCTCGATATGGCAGAAATGGCACGGCGCCACCCTGAAATGCGGATGGTATTCAATCTTACTCCTGTCTTAATTAAACAGATCTGCGAATTAGCTCATGGGGAAGTTAAGGACCTATGGGAAGAATGGACTCGTATTCCGGCTTCAGAATTGTCACCGCAAAACAAGCGATATTTACTCGAACATTTCTTCAAAGCAAATTGGGATAACCTCATCCGCCCCAACCCGCACTATTACGAACTGCTTGCCAAGCGTGGGTTCGACCCAAAGCATATCTTGCTCGATACCATCATGCCTTCCTTCTCCAAACAGGATTATCTTGATCTTCAAGTTTGGTTCAATCTCGCTTGGTGTGGCTATGCTGCCTGCACAGAATTTCCTGAGCTTCGTGAACTTAAATCGAAAGGTCACGATTTCACCGAGGAAGATAAACAGGTCGTCCTCTCGATCCATCATCGTATCTTAGGAAGTTTACTTTCTCGCTATCGTACACTGGCGGAAACAGGCTGTGTCGAACTTAGCACAACTCCATTTTTTCACCCGATTAGTCCATTAATTGTCGATTCCGAGTCTGCTCGTCGCGCAATGCCAACAGTGACTCTGCCACCCCGATTTCATTGGCCTGAAGATTTGGAAAACCAACTTCGTCTTGCCTTAGAACAGCACGAAACACAACTGGGCTCACGACCCGTAGGCCTTTGGCCTTCCGAAGGTGCTGTAAGTCCTGAACTTATCCCCCTTTGGAAACAACGAGGTATCGAATGGTTTGCGACGGATGAAGATATTCTTTTCCGTAGTCTTACCAACGAATCTCATCAGACTACCGAACGTGTCCAACTTTACGATGCCTACGAAGCAGAATGGGAAGGAGCTACGATAAAGGCAGTATTCCGCGATCGTTCCCTCAGCGATTTCGTGGGTTTTTCTGCAGCCAAGAACAATCCTCAAGACGCCACATCGTTCATCATGCACCACATTCACGGCATCGCTTCGGCCACAGCATCGATGGCGGATCCCTTGGTGGCTATCATCCTTGATGGTGAAAACGCATGGGAATATTTCCCAGATAGCGGAGAAAAGTTTTTGGATTCGTGGTACCACAACCTTACGCGCTCTCCAGATCCCAATGGCTGGCAAATGACAACCCTACGGGACTATACTCGTAAGCCTATTCCTCGACGACGTCTTACTCACCTCCATTCGGGGTCGTGGATCCATGGTAATTTCGACATCTGGATTGGTGATCCCGAAGAAAACTATGCCTGGCAGCTTCTTGGAGAAACGCGCCAATGGTGGGAACAACAACGCAGCCGTGTTTCTCCAAACATTGCAGCGCGTGTTTGGATGGAAATCTATGCAACAGAAGGTAGCGACTGGTTTTGGTGGTATGGTCCTGATTTCCAAACAGACAACGATCTTCTCTTCGATGAACTTTTCCGAACGCACCTCCAAAATGTCTACCTTCTCTGTGATGCACAACCACCACCATCACTCTCCAATCCTATTTGTCGTCCTTCCCCTGAGACAACCCTTGCCTCCGAGAAAATCTTAGCACGAAATACAAGATCCAAGACTTAATCCTTCTTGTCCTGTATCAACGCTGTGGGGTGACCCTAACCCCGTAACCCCGATCCTTCATCATTAAGGAAAAGATAGTGCAATTTGTACCAGAACTTTCCCGGCTAATCTAATCGAGGTTGTCAATTTCTTGGAGCAAAAAAACCATAAAAATAAGCTCACATGTTAAAACATTTCAAGTTTATGAATGATCCGGGCTAATCTTTAAATGACTTCGAATGAGAAGAAGTCTCCACAAGAAAGCGCGATGAAGTTTCTTGATTGGGAACCGAAGTTTCTATTCTATTTTTATCGTCCGAGACAGATCCCATCGTTCCAGCCGAAGGATTCTTTTGATGAAATTTCACCGAGATCACTTTTGAAATTCCCCGCTCTTCCATGGTAACCCCATACAAAGCATCCGCCATTGCAATGGTGCGCTTATTATGAGTAATGATCAAAAATTGGGAATGAACCAAAAATCGTTCCAACATTTTCACGAAACGATTAATATTGGATTCGTCGAGAGGAGCATCCATCTCATCCAATACACAAAAGGGACTTGGCTTAACCATATAAATGGCAAAGAGAAGCGAAACTGCCGTCATTGCCCTTTCGCCGCCAGAAAGCAGCAAGATGCTCTGAAGATGTTTACCGGGGGGCTTTGCAACAATCTCGATGCCACATTCCAAAGGGTCATTCTCATCCATTAAAATAAGGTCGGCTTTCCCACCTCCAAAAAGCTCGGTAAAAACAGATTGAAAATTTTGTCGAATCTTTTCGAATGTCTCGAAAAACATCTTGCGCGTTGTGACATTGATTTTCCTCAAAATTTCTAGCAGTTGCTGCTTGGAAAGAACTAAATCATCATGCTCCCGCGTCAAGAAGGTGTGGCGCTGTTCGAGTTCATCATACTCCTGGACGGCCTCGAGATTGACAGGCCCTAAATTCTGAATTTTGGCACGTAATTCTGCGACTCTCAAAGTTACTTCATCCCAATTTGAAAAATCCAAAAAGGGCGATCCTCTCGATTCGATTGGCGAAACAGAGCCTAATTTTGGAGTCTCTCCATTTCCTTTTAAAGGAAACAATGGAATAGCTTTTAGATCAACATTGTATTCTCGAAAAATACGGTCACAAAGATGTTCTAAATCGCCGCGTTTTTCAGTTAAACGAATTTCGTGGTCGGTTAGTTGTCTTTGGAGGTCATCGACCCGGGTCCGAAATTCACGCAAAGCTCCGATGGTTGCTTGAATCTCAGATTCCAAACGTGCTTTCTCCTTCTCAATTTTTGTGATTTGATCATTTATGCCAGCAGCAGAATCACGAAGCGTCTGAATTCGGTGACTCACTTCAGTACTTTCTTTTTGCCATTGAAAGGTGCGTTGGCGAGTGGTTTGAATCTCGGCCTCACGCGATGCAACAAACTTTCGGCCTTCAGCAATCTGGTTTTCAAGAGGTTGAAATTGAGATTCAAGATGATGAATCTGTTGCTGGATCGTGGCGTGTCCCACACGTAGATCATTTGCCGTGGTACTCCGATGGTGACGTTCTGTAACAATTTTCTCAGCTTGCTGTTGGGCAACGCCTAGCTCGGATTGAACAGCTGTGCGCTTGATTTCTATTTGGGCCAACTCTTGGCGTCCATGGGCAAGGTCTGCCTCATTTTCTTTCTGTTGCCGTTCTAAATCCTGAATTTCGAGATGAGTGTTCGCAACCCTGCTATCCAGCTCCCGTAACTCGCTTTGCATAGCGCCTAGGAAAGCTTCCTTTTTCGTGAGATCATTTTCCTGGAAACGCAGTTCCGACTGACGATCGCCGAGGGATTGACGTGCCAAAGCACGTCGCCCTTCCCATTCACCTTTACTGACACTTAACTCATGGAGATGTTTCTCTAACTGTGTAATTTCAGCATCTAACGACGCGACCTCATTGCGTCGACTAATCAATTGGCGTGGTGACGCCCGATGCGAACCTCCCCAGAGGATCCCATGACGATCAAAAACATCCCCATGGATGGTGATCCACGTAAGTTTTGGATAATGTCTGTGAAGCTCCATGGCTTGCCGTAAATCACTCACAAGCACCATGTCGGCCAAGAGGCTTCTTACTAATTCCAAAATCACTGGTTCTCCCCGAACAGCTTCACTTGCCCAACCAAGAGATGTCGGAGGAGATTTTTTATGAGCGCTTGCCGCAGAAATGTCTTTGGGAATTTCCTCTTTAATGACAAAGGAAGCACACCCAAGATCGCGCTTTCGTAACTGTTCCACTAAATCAAGGGCCGTCTGGCATTGGGAGACGATGATCGACTGCAATGCTTGTCCAAGTCCTGCCTCAATGGCCGCTGAGAATCGTGGTTCGACCTCCATAAAACTAGCAAGGGTTCCAAGAACTTCAGAGGGAGAGGCCGTGATCTCCTTACCAAGAGTTTTTTCGGAAAGTTGACGCAAGAGAACTTGAGCTCCCTCAGAATAACCTTCGTACGATTCCTGGAGTTGACGTAAGACATCTCGTCGCGACGTTTTTTCCGAAAGTAACCGCTGATCCTCAGCGATTTTTGACACAAAAATTTGGCACTCTTGCTCTGCTTCACGAAGAGCATCCTCCCCACCTGTCACCGCATGACGACTTGCCTCAAAAGTAATTTTGTACGATTTGATTTCTGTTTGAAATGATTCCTGGCGCTGGAGCAGTTTCTGCCGTTCCTCAGAAGCAAGAACTCGTTCTCCATTGAGCTTTTGAAGCTTGAGATCAAGTTCCTGATGATGTTTTCCAAGAGTTGTCAGCCGGTTGCGAAGATTACCCAGCCCACCCTCGAGTTCAAAAAGCGTGTTTTGCAGACGTTGGACGACATTCCCATGCTCATGTTCCATTTTTTCTGCTTCTTGAAGGGTCTTTTGAGACTGATTGAAATCCACCGTTTGACGAACCATTTTTTCCCGTGCTTCCCCCAATTGAACTTGGATTTCAGTGAATTGATTTTGAAGCCCCACTAATCGCGCACGTGTTTCCGATGCCTCTTGCTCCTTCGTTTGAATGGCTGTATGAGCTTCCGCGATACGATCGGTATTCGTACGCACATGGATTTCGTGACGCTCAATTTCACTCTGGATATCCCGTTGACGCTGGAGAACTTGCTGACGCTGATTTTCAGCACCTGCCAACTGCTCACGCAAGTTGGTGATATTCCCCTCACTCGCCTCAGCTTCAAGACGAAGATCTTCTATTTTGGTTTTGAGTTTAGCAGTCTCTTCCTCGAGCAATTGAATTGCAGACTGGATTCCCTCAAACTCATGGCGCGCCAACTGACTATCGAGATGTTTGATCTCTTCGGTCAGGCTTTGGTACCGTCGAGCCTTACCGACTTGACGTTGAAGGGAACCAATTTGGCGTTTGACCTCTCGGATAATATCCACCACACGAACTAAGTTAGCTTCCGTGTATTCCAACTTGCGGAGAGCCTCCTTTTTTTGCACTTTAAATCTGGTAATCCCAGCCGCTTCCTCGAAAATGGTACGGCGATCCTCTGGGTTGGAAGAAAGAACCTTGTCAATTTTACCCTGCTCCATAAGCGAATAGGATGGGCGCCCAATTCCTGTGTCCATAAAGAGAGAATGCACATCCTTGAGCCGGCAAGGAGTTTTGTTAATCAAATAATCTGAATTCCCATCTCGAAACACCCGCCGTGTCATGGTGACCTCCTCAAAATTTGTTTCCATACCGGCAAGCTGTCCCGTCTTCAGAATATCTTTACACTCAGCAAAGGTCAGACTTACCTCCGCCATCCCCACCGATTTACGCGTATCTGTACCATTGAAAATAACATCCGCCATCTCATTCCCACGCAAAGCTTTCGCGGATTGTTCGCCCAAAACCCATCGAATCGCATCCAAAATATTGGACTTCCCACAACCGTTAGGCCCCACAATCGCCAGCACTCCCGGTAAAAACTCAATACTCGTCTTATCCACAAAACTCTTAAACCCGATCATCTGAAGATTTTTGAGATACATCGATAAAACAGATGCCTAAAATAATTAGGATAAAGTGATCCAAAGGTTACATTACAAATCATTATTCCTTACGCAAGCCAAAAACCCTGCAACATCCAGTGGTCTAAATTAGACTAACCACAATTAGCAGGGCAGAGCCTGCCTGGTGCACCCAACGATTCCAAGTTGGAACCAGATTGTTCCCTGGTTGCGGGAAGTCAACATGCTGAAGGACGGTCTTGGAATCACTGCCATTAATAATGGATAAATACGGAACCTTTGAAATATCAGATGGAGCTTCTGGTGATGCTTGCAAACATTGAAGTCATTGCCGGAGGCTATATCTTAATTCTCATTCGGTTTAATCCATTCGATGCTAAAATTCGGAGCAGCCTTGTCTTCCATCGGGATCGATACAGGTTTTTCAGAGAATAATGCCTTTTTGACTTTGTTCCAGGAATCCTCTGTGAGAATGATCATAAATCCATCCTCAATCAGCTTTACCCCGTTTTCAGCTTGTCCGCCCAGGAAACCGATGTAGTTACCGGTCTTTCGGGATTGAGTGGTATCTGGAGGAGCAATAGCCGCTGGTCCAGTCTGACCGGGCTTCCAGACTAAGCAACAATCTGCCAGGGGATCAGCATTTGTGAAAAGTGTAAAATATACCTCCTTTGCTGGAATTCCTGAAAGGTTAGTCTTTAGCCAAAGATGGGCCCCTTGAGGTAATTTCAAAAAGATTTGATGATCTCTCTCGATGAGTCGGGCCCCTGGGAAAGTCATCCTCTTCATTTTCGCAAGGAGAGATGCTTGCTCCACCATTTCCAGAGACAGCACACTCTTCCGTTCTCGATCGCACCAAAAAGCGGTCGGATAAAAACGATAGACTTCACCCAGGTTAGCCAGAACCCGTGTTACCCCGAATGCTTTGGCGACAGATAATTCTTCCGAGGTCAATAGGATAGCCGCCAGGTGGTTCCGAGTATCGATGCCCTCGATCGGACAGGGATTGATGTAGGTGAAAGCTCGAAAATCAGGTCGCAAGACTCCAGGCGAGCCCTGTCCCAACTCGCTAAAGCCCCCGGCAGTCACAATATTGCCTTTTTCTGCAAAGCGAAGTACTTCCATGAAATATGTAAAAATATCTCGAGGAAAGTCTTGCGATTGTTCTTCCGGTTTTCGCGCCAAAGTAAAAATTAGTTCCTGGTGCCGGTAAGCTTGCAGTCCCTCGCTGACATAGGACCAACACGGTATCTTTCCCTTCGGAGTTTCAATTTCGTGCGAATAAATGCGCACCTTGAGTTTGTTGGGAACCAGTTCGAACTCAACGGGAAACTTTCCGGGTCCACGGACATGAATTTTAGTTTGGGTAGTCTCTGCCTTGACCTCTGAAACATGCTCAATGGTGATGAAAACACCGAAGAGAATACAGAAGGCGGTGAATAAAGCCGTCTTGAGTAGTTCATCGTTCATCGAGCGCCTCATTGTGTACTAATAGATCTTAATTTCTTGACACGTACAAGAGTAAACCGTGCTCGGTCCTCGATCGAAAAGGTCCGCCTCCGCTAAAGCTACGGCGTGACAGCATGGACCGCCAAAGCCGTGGTGCGCCCAGCAGGATTTGAACCTACAACCTTCTGATCCGTAGTCAGATGCTCTATCCAATTGAGCTATGGGCGCAAATCTTTCTGAGGACGTGACACAAATATGCCTTGATTTTGAATAGAGGCAAATAAATTAGAGAAGGCTGTCCGTTCATAGCATGTTGAATTACCAAAGTGTTTTTAATTCAGGGATTTCAACTAATTTTCGATCACAGGTTAACAAGATGGCTTCATGAGCTAATGCTGTGGCAGCAATCATCACATCGAATGGATCTTGTAAATTTGCTTCAATGAGATACGGAATGTGCTGTGCGCAAAGATCATCAAAGGACAATGGTTTCCAACGAGCCTCTTTTGCAATCTTTTGAATGAGAACGATTGCCGATCCAGTAAATGCACGGCGCTTTTTATTTCGAGAGAATTCCATTTCAACAGCAGTTAAAGGGCTGTAATAAACCGCTGCATTTTCATCGGTAAGAACATCTCTTGCTAATTTCCCAAGTTCCCCTTCCGTTTGAGAAGCAAACCTCAAAAACGCACACGTATCGAGGAGGTGAATCATCGTTTGTTAGATTGACAGAAAGAATTCAGTAATTTGCTTTTTTAGCCTATCTGATCGAGCTCGTCCTCAGTAAATAGTGAGCTAACGCCGTCCCATTCACCGGTAACACAGATTTCTCCAGTCAGACTTCCCAATAGTTTTGCTCGCGGGTGAAGGGGAGCGTTTTCTCTGGCTATCCAAGGAAGAATTTTTGCCACCGGCTTATTATGCCTACAAACAACTAGTTCTTCGCCTTTTTCAACTTTTTGAATATAGTCAGAAAGATGTCCTTTTAAATCAGCAATATTGGCCTTCATAATAGTCATATATATCCCATATGAATTTTTGTCAAATACGTAATAGCCTTTTGAGCTTGATGTCTCTTCTCTTCTTTTGTAACTTAAGGGCACATCCGGAAACTCTGTGAAACAACCCCTTTCATTGTTTCACATTCGGCTTAGCTCGCCACGTTCGGAAGAACGAAAAGTAAATTAGGAAATTTATGAGTGCATGGCAAAATTTTAAAAATGCTAGAAAGTCAACCACAGATAAAATGATTGGAGGTGTTTGTGGCGGCCTTGGAAAGGCAACAGACATTCCATCATGGCTATGGAGAGCTATTTTTCTCATCTGTCTTCTGTCCTTTGGAGTTGGAATCATACCATACATCGTCTTATGGATTTGTATGCCGAAGGAGATACAAAACTCCAAACTAAACGCTCCAACTGATCTCAATCGTTGATATGCAGCACGACCACTTTAAGGACAATCATGAGGGACTTGCTGCGCGTCAATTCCTTCCGCGCTACAACAAACTGCACTGCACAAATTTTGAACTCATTGTCAAAGAATCGAACGCCGAACCGGACTTCCATTCGAGAGACACAAAAACAGGCGAAGTGCTGAACTTCGATGTCACCCTAGGGGCAACACGGCAGATGATCGACGAGTGGAGAAAATTGTTAAGGAAGGATTATCGGGATCCGGAGTCGGGATCTGCGCTCAGCATTGAGAAAGATCAAGAGGCTTGCAGAAAAGAGCTAAAGGTTTGCAAAGATAACATCACAAAAAAGTTCTCAAAGCGGTATGGGAAAAATTGTGCTTTAGTTCTCTACTATTTTAACACGAGTCGATATGCCAAGGAATTCGTGGACGATCTCAGGATGTCCATCAACTTTACTGCTTCTCCATTCAACAAGGGAATATGGTTACTCAGCGCGGCGGCAGCAGAATTTCATCGCATTGACGAGGTTCATGCATAACCACCAGCCAGCCTGTGTGAAAAGCCATTGAAAGTTTTCTGAGATATCATTTTTTGGAAGATTTTGTAAGTGGAGCCAGTTTTTCGAAGTTTTTGAAAAATGGAGATGCGCTTACGAGTCATTTTTCGGTTTTGCAACCGACTGAAGCAGAAAATAGTGGGTCTTTACCTTAAGCTAACGTCACAATCATCTTTTGAATTCCAAGGATGTTGATGGCTCTTTTCAAATTGTAAGCCAGCACCGTGAGGCTCATTTCCGTCCGTACTTTTCCAGCCCTTTCATTAAAAAGTAACCGGCATTCATCGAGCGTTTAATGGTTCCAAATGGATGCTCCGTAAAAAATTTGCGTGATGCTGCACGCTGCGACTGAGACTAGCAAGAACCATTGAAAATCGTTAGTTGACATAACGATTTTCAATGATAATATACACGCATGATTCCACGCCCTCATTACCTAAAAACCATTCTATACAAGCTGAAATCAAACCCGATTGTTTCCATCTTGGGACCAAGACAGGTAGGTAAAACAACACTGGCACAAGTGGTTGCTCAGAAAAAATCTCACTATTTCGATTTGGAAGATCCTATTGCCATAAATCGACTGACTCATCCAAAATCTGCATTGGAACCTTTAAAGGGGCTTATTGTCATTGATGAAATACAGCGCAAACCTGAACTTTTTCCTCTTCTGCGAATTTTTGCAGATCGCCATCCTTTACCGGCTCGTTTTCTGATTCTTGGAAGTGCATCTCCCGCACTCATTCGTGAGGTATCCGAATCTCTTGCAGGACGAATCTCGTTCGTGGATCTGCACGGATTTGATTTGAGTGAAGTGGGCCCATCCGAATATCGAAAACTCTGGTGGAGGGGGGGGTATCCTCGATCCTATCTGGCCGCGTCGGATTCACTCAGTTATCAGTGGAGAATGGACCTGATACGCACTTTTTTAGAACGGGATATCCCACAACTTGGTATTACCATTCCCGCCTCAACTCTGCGACGCTTTTGGTCCATGACAGCGCATTTTCATGGGCAAATATGGAATGCCGCTGATTTTGCGCGCTCGTTGGGTACAGCCGAAGCCACCGCAAGGAGATATTTGGACATTCTATCTTCGACCTTCATGATACGACAATTACCTCCCTGGTTTGAAAATCTGGGAAAGCGTCAGATAAAAGCATTCAAGATTTACATTCGCGATACGGGACTCCTTCATTCTCTCCTGAGCCTGGATTCTTTTGCCATGCTGGAAGGGCATCCCAAATTGGGAGCTTCATGGGAAGGTTTTGCCATGGAACAAGTCTTGCGCCTTACAGGTGATAATGACGCATGGTTCTGGGCTACTCATTCTGGGGCGGAACTGGATTTAATGGTACAATGGAAGGGTAAACGTATTGGCTTTGAATTTAAATATGGCGATGCTGCTAGGCTCACTAAATCCATGCATATTGCGCTTCATGATTTAAAGCTGAAAAAACTTTTTGTGGTGTATCCAGGCAAAGAATCCTATCCACTGCATGATAAAATAGAGGCAGTATCCATTTTACACCTGCAGGACAAACTGGACAAATAAAGATCAACAACACACAGGGCAACGAGACTATCCCAAAGTGGAATCCCACGGGCAGGAGCCCGTGGCTTCTTCGGTTTCGGCGGAACCCCGCCGAAATCGTTGGCATCATTGACAAAGGAGAAATTCTGCAATTTGCACAGCATTAAGTGCGGCGCCTTTGAGGAGTTGATCACCACTAATAAACAAAGCTAACCCGTTGGGACTGGAAATATCTTTACGGATGCGGCCTACCAAAATATCACCCTGCCCACTCGCCTCAAGAGGCATGGGAAAGTAATTGGCTTTTGTGTCGTCAACGACTTTTACCCCTGGAGCCCTCGAAAGAATATTGCGCGCTTCCTCCACCGAAAGTTCACGTTCAGTTTCAATGAGAATGCTCTCAGAATGAGCTCGAAACACAGGAACCCGAATGCATGTGGGACAAATCCTTAGGTCGGGCTCATGGAAGATCTTGCGTGTTTCTTCAATGATCTTATTTTCCTCTTCATTGTAACCATTCTCTGCCACTTTAGTGTTATGAGAAAAAACATTGAATGCAATTTGATGTGGAAGAACCTCTTTTTTCACAGGTCGACCGTTAAGCACATCCCTGGCTTGAGACTCGAGCTCTGCCATAGCTTTAGCGCCTGCGCCACTGGCAGCCTGATAAGTCGAGACGACGATGCGACAAATGTGTGCTCTCTGATGCAAAGGCCATAGAGGCACCACCATGATCGCCGCGGAACAGTTTGGATTAGCGATGATCCCTTGGTGATTTTTCAAATCTGCTTTATTAACTTCAGGAACAACCAAAGGAATCGAAGGATCCATGCGGAAAGCTGAAGAATTGTCCACGACTATCGCACCCGCTTTCACAGCATGTGGCGCAAACTCACGAGAACGTGTGGCTCCTGCACTAAAAATGGCGATATCCACCCCTTTAAATGAAGACGGCGTGACTTGTTGAACCACATGTTCAACCCCATGGAACTTCATTTTCTTGCCCACTGAACGTTCAGAAGCTAAAAGAGTGAGTTTCCGCACCGGAAAATTCCGTTTCTCCAAAGTCTTTAGCACCTCGATCCCTACCGCTCCTGTAGCACCGAGGACAGCTATATGTGGTTGAGGGTTCATGAAAGTGAGCAGTTTAAAGTGAACAGTGAGCAGTCAGCAGCCAGATTTTCAAAGACTTTTTTTAAGCCCGTAAGTCAAATTTACTGCTCACTGCTTACTGCTCACTATTCTTGTGGTATGATTGAACAACGAGTTCGCTAAGAAATTTGTCAGGATCATCGAGTGCCGAAGGAGGAATAGGGAATTCTGTCTGGCCAGTATTTTTTTTGACTAAACTGAGGCCAAACTCGTAATCCTTAAAAATCTGGGCGCAAACGTTGCGGACATTACGCTTTTCCTGTAAGGCACGATCGATGATGCGAACCACTGTGGCTGGTTCGGGTTTCAGCATCAAAGAATGCCGTTGGGCAAAGCGAAGACAATACTCTTTAATCCCAGCCTCAAGGACATGATGTTCTTGCAAACTCTCTTCAGCTAACAGTTTCTCAAGCGCAGCCTGAGGATTGCTTACGGTGTCGGCATTGATTTTAAAACGATGGATACCAGTGGAAGGAAGATGAAATTTGAAATCACGGAAAATCTTTTCGCACACCGTCATTAATCCTCGTGCACCAGTCTGCTCCAGATGTGCTAGACGGGCAACGGCACGTAACCCTTCCTCGGTAAAGACTGCTTCGATCCCAAATGCTTGAAAGCTGCGTTCATACTGGCGGACAATAGAACCTTCACTCCGTCTAAGGACCTGGAAGAGGTCTTCTTCACTTAAAGGATCACAAACCACACGAACTGGAAGCCGCCCGATAAATTCGGGTTCGAACCCGAACTGGATAAAATCGCGCGTGGTGACCTGTCGAAATAATTCCGTTTGAGGGACCTCCTGACCGTGGTCTGTCATGTGAAATCCAATTCGGCTTTTTTTGAGACGGTTCTGGATGATTTCTTCAAGACGATCAAAGGCTCCAGAAACAATAAAGAGAATATGACGTGTATTGATGGTCTCCCGCTTAATTTTTCCTTTCCGTTGAAATTCCATCGCTGCTTGAAGCTGTGAAGGTAAATCGTTGGGGCTTCGGATAGAGACTTCCGTCTCTTCCATCAACTTCAAAAGGTTGGTTTGCACACCACGACCACTGACATCACGCCCCACAATATTCGGCGGGCTGGCAATTTTATCAATTTCATCGATGTAAATGATCCCATACTGAGCTAGCTTGCTATTTCCATCAGCACGATGAAGCAACTCGCGTACGAGATCTTCAACATCACCACCCACATAGCCCGTTTCGCTAAATTTGGTTGCATCAGCCTTAACAAAAGGCACCCCAATCAGCTCTGCAATGCAACGGATGAGGTAAGTTTTCCCGACACCTGTAGGACCGAGTAAAATGACATTCTGTTTAGTATATTCGAAGGGTCGCCGAGTTTTTTGCTCCTTAGAATCTGCCACTTTTTCCGCAGTTTCTTGCTCCCACAAACGGACGTGGTTATAGTGATCGCACACAGCAATCGCGAGAACCTTTTTAGCTTCCTCCTGACGAATCACAAACCGATCCAAATGTTCTTTAATATCGCGCGGCTTAAGATTGAAATCGAAAGAGATCGGCGCTTCAGCATCCCGCACCTCATCTGACTCTGTGGTTGCACCTTGTTCGGGGTGTGTCATCACACTGCTTACAAACACTTTGTCCGAGAATTGTTGCTTCATAAATTCCGAAAGCCTCTTTTGAAGCTCATCAGGTGTTGGAACATCAGAACTCATTGTGAAAAAATAGATTTACCCAATTTCCGAAAGTTTTTTTGCAACCAGTTGTTCCAGCTTGATGGTGTCCGCCGCAAAAAGGCGGACCCCCTCCGCAAGCTTTTCTGTCCCCATCTGATTTTCGTTGAGAGCCCAGCGGAATCCTTTTTCGTCGTACGAAATTTTAGTGAATTGGCATTGAGCCGATTTTTCTGGGCTGAGCTTGCGTTCAATCGCACCACTGTTTTTTTGTAATTCCTCGAGCAACGAAGGACTTATCGTCAACAGATCGCACCCAGCCAATTCGAGAATCTCACTCGTATTACGAAAACTAGCACTCATGATTTCTGTCTTGTAACCAAATTTTTTGTAATAGTTATAAATCTCGGTTACCGATCGGACCCCAGGATCTTCTGCAGGCGGATAATCGCTACGCCCTGTGGATTTTTTGTACCAATCGAGGATGCGTCCAACAAACGGTGAGATCAATTGGACCCCTGCCTCCGCACAAGCAATAGCCTGAGACATGGAGAAAAGCAGCGTCATATTGCAATGGATCCCTTCGCGCGTGAGCTGGCGAGCCGCACAAATTCCTTCCCATGTGGAAGCGATTTTGATCAGAACTCGTTCGCGTGAAATTCCTGCCTTTTCATAGCGAACAATCAACGAACGTGCCTTTTCTCTCGCGCCTTCCGCATCAAAACTTAACCGGGCATCGGTTTCCGTAGAAACTCGACCGGACACAATTTTCAAGATTTCTAACCCAAAAGCCACAGCCAGCTTGTCCACAGCAAGTCCCACGGTCTGACTCGCTTTTACGGATTCCTTTTTAGTTTCGACAAGAACTTTTTGCAAAAGTTCCTGGTACTCCGGCATTTCAACAGCCTTTAAAAGAAGACTCGGATTTGTGGTCGAATCACGGGGTTGATATTTTCGAATGCTTTCGAAATCACCAGTATCAGCGACGATCACAGAGTACTGCTTAAGCTGGCTAAGTAAGGTCGTCATGAATTAAAGATTTCTAATGATGATCATCCAGAGCATAGGTTCGCACCAAAACCGAGTCGCTGGCAATCCTTACCCAAAAGTACATAAAAAAAAGCTCTTTTCAAGGATCACCCTCCCTGTAGCGAGGCCTGTCCATCACCATTCACCACTCCTTTTGTGGGTGGGTCCCTCCACCATCCCACAGCCGCGGGACGGTGGCTTTCTGGCAAAGGCGAATAAAACCAAAAACACACCTCTTTACTTCTTTTTTCTCTTGAGAAGTTGAAATCAAGACACAAGAATCCAATTTGTGCAAGAATACCTCAATGGAATCCTACGTTATGCAGTAAATATTGGCGCTTCGGATATTCATTTGAAACCGAATAAACCACCCATCCTGCGAGTCAACACGCAGCTTATCATCATGGAGGCAGATGCTCCGACGGATACCGATATGGTAACCATTTCCCGGCAAATCATGCCCGAAACTTTGCACGAAAGATTCAACCATGAAAAAGAGGTCGATTTTTCCTATTACGCCATAAATATTGGCCGTTTCCGAACAAACATTTATATGCAACGCGGCCACGTCAACGTCGCCATGCGTCACGTGAAGGATAAAATCCCCGACTTTAGTGAGCTTAACCTTCCAGAGATCCTCAAGAAAATTGCGATGAGCGAGCGTGGGATTATTTTATTATCCGGCGCTACGGGAAGCGGCAAATCCACCACCATGGCCTGCATGCTCGAATACATCAACATACACGACAAATGCCACATTATTACCATGGAAGACCCGATTGAATTTGTGTTCGAGGATAAGCAATGCATCATCAATCAACGTGAGGTAGGTCTTGACACGCTCTCTTTTCAAAAAGCCCTCAGAAATGTGCTCCGGCAAGATCCCGATATTATCATGGTAGGGGAAATGCGTGATGCCGATAGTTTTACAGCTGCGGTTACTGCCGCAGAAACAGGTCACCTTGTATTAACCACTGTGCACGCAAACAACGCCTCGCAAACAGTCACACGTATCCTCGACTTTTTTCCAGCGGGAGAACACCCGCAAATCCTTCGAGCACTCGCTAACCGTCTGTGTGCCATTATTTGCCAACGAATGATCCCCATGAAAACAGGAAGCATCGTCCCTGCAATCGAGATCTTGATGAGTACACCTATTGTCCGCAAACTCTTTGAAGAAGGCAAAATCGAAAAACTCCATTCTGCCATTGAAACTGGACGAGAAGATGGCATGCAAACATTTAATCAATCCATCATTAGACTTATCAAGGATGGCCTTATTACAGAAGAAGATGGTCTTATCAAATCTTCCAACCCCGATCAGCTCAAGATGAATCTCAAGGGAATCTACCTCGACGAATCACGACGCATCCTCGGATAAAATTGAACTCGTAACCCGACCCAAAAAACGGGATTTGTCATCCCCATCCTTGTTCTTCTTCCATTAAACCAATGGAAAATTGGTATCTTCTCGAACACGGGCGAAACTCACCCTATTGGAACATGGCCTGCGATGAGTGGCTCTTGAAAAACGCTTCCCGCTTGGGACAACCAACTTTACGAATTTATGCGTGGAATCGTCCCGCCATCACCATTGGATACTTTCAACCATTTCCTACCAATAGATTTCTTCACGCGACAATCGTTCGTCGACCAACAGGAGGTGCTCTGGTCATTCATGATTCGGATCTTACCTTCACCGTAGTACTCCCACCCGACCATCCGTGGCGAAAATTAAAAACCTTTGAACGTTACCATTGCATTCATGAACGGGTGGCAAGGATATTTGAACTTAAAGGGTTGACTCCCACTCTCGTGCTTCCAGAGGCAAAACCTTCCTTAGGACGCGCTTTGGAAACTGACCTTTGTTTTATCAAATCTTCCTCTTACGATGTTTTGGTCCATGGAATCAAAGTAGCAGGAGGCGCTCAACGCACGACACGAGAAGGTCTTCTTCATCAGGGAAGCATCCAAGGTGGAGGATCATGGCGAGTTTCATTCGATGAACTCCAGCACTCCTGGCAGACATGGGGTGTCCATTTTATCAACCTAAAACTTGCCATAACTGAAATAAAGGAGATCACGACTCTTGCCACTCAAAAATACGCGACCCCATCATGGAACCACCGGTTCTGCTCCAGTTTTTAGTGGGAGATTTCACTTTCTCCATCAAGGAGTTTAGTTTTAATTTGGAACGATGAAACGCCATTTTCGACCTTTACTCCTAACAGAAGCCATGCCTCTTTTACGGTGGCTTTTTCTCTTCATGGTGATCGGAGCTGTAGGACGATGTTGGTTGCTTTTCTGGCCGTGCCTTGTGGCCTTTCTCTTTCATGCTGCCTTTCATCGCAACCCCCGCCGCCATCCTCCCACAGATCCTTCTCTTTTAGTGGCACCTGCTGACGGAAAAGTCACGGATATCGTTGAGATAAACGAACCCACTTTCATTCAAGGCAAGGCCTGCCGGATTGGGATTTTTCTTTCCGTATTTGATGTTCACACCCAACCTGCTCCTTGCGATGTCACACTCCGTCTCATCGACTATCAACCAGGAAAATTTTTTGATGCTCGAAATCCTAACTCCTCGCTCCAAAATGAAAACCAATGGCTTGGCCTTGAAACCAAAGATGGCATTCGCTTGGTTGTAAAACAAATTGCTGGTTGGATTGCCCGGAGAATTATCCTTTGGCGTTTGCCTAACGAAGAAATTCATCGGGGAGAACTTCTTGGAATGATCCGATACGGATCACGTGTAGAACTGTTTTTACCAGTCGGCTTTGCCGAGATATTGATCCGAGTAGGTGATCGTGTTCGAGGAGGTGCAACTCCTATCGCTCGAAGGAATTATGGAATGAAAAAATGAATCTAATCTTTGGGCTCCACTTTCCCCTCCTTTTTCTTCATTTTCATTTTTTCCGGCTGATGTGAAATTAGGCCTTATGAAACTATTATATTCTCTAGGCGCCCTCGCTTTATCTTTTTCATTGGGCTGTTTCCTCACTGCCTGCTACACAGTTCCTCAGACCGGACGTTCTGCCCTCAATATTATTAGCTCTTCTGAAGAAACCCATCTTGGAGTTCGTACCTTTGAAGATATTAAGAAGAAAGAAAAAATTTCTACCAACACTAATGCCATACAAATGGTTCAGCGTGTGGGACGACGCATCGCTCGTGTTGCCGATCAAGATATCCCAAATGCAACATGGGAATTCGTTTTATTCGAAAACAAGGAACCAAACGCATTCGCTTTACCAGGCGGAAAAGTTGGCATCTACACAGGCATCCTTCCGATTACCAAGGATGATGCAGGCCTTGCCACGGTAATGAGTCATGAAATCGGCCATGTCGCTGCTCGTCACGGCGCAGAACGTATGAGTGAACAACTTCTTCTTTCAGGTGCCGCGACAGGGCTTGCAATTGGGCTGAGCAATGAGAATGCCAGAACTCAACGCCTAGCTACTCTTGCCTTCGGGGTAGGAATTACCCTGGGAGCTGTGCTTCCCCACAGTCGCTTGCAAGAAAGTGAGGCGGATCATATCGGTCTCATTTACATGGCTAAAGCGGGCTATCCCCCCAGGGCCGCTATTGCTTTCTGGCAACGCTTTCGCGAATACAACCAAAAGAAAGGAGGCGAACCTCCCGCCTTTCTTTCAACACACCCTGCTGATGAAAAACGGATCGCCGATCTGCAAAAACTCGTTCCGGAAGCTGAGGTCTATTACAAAACCAGTGGGCATACCGAAAACTAGTACTAGCATTATGAAAAAACATCGTGTCGCTATCGTTGGCTGTGGTGCCTTGGCTCAAGCCATCCACCTCCCCAATGCTCAACAAAATCCTCGCGTCGAACTTATCGCGACATGCGACCTCAATCGTCAAGTCGCCGAAACGTGCAAGGCCAAATTTGGCGCTCAGCGAGCGGAAACTCATTGGCATAAAATTGTGGAGGCAAAGGATATCGACCTTTGTATCCTCGCCACTCACACCAATTTACGAGGAGAATTCATTATTCCAGCCCTTGAATCAGGAAAAGCTGTCTATACAGAAAAGCCCCTTGCCTCAAATCAAAAGGAAATCGTTGCCATCGTGCAAACAGCACAACGAACCGGTAAATCCGTTTGTGTAGGACATAATCGCCGGTCGAGCCCCGCTATTTTGGAGTTCAAAAGGCTTCTCGATAAGGCGAAGTCCAATACTTCTACAACATGCCCAAGCGTGGACCGATCACTCCAACGAAAACCGCTCCCAGAAGAAAGACAACTCCAGATTTTGATGCGCATCAATGATGACACCCGAAGCTGGAAGGATTGGATTTTTTGGGACAACGAAGGAATTATCTTCGTTGAGATGGTTCATTTTATTGATCTAGCTCTTTGGTTTAACGATGGTTATCCCGTGCGTGTTTTTGCCGAAGGCTCTCCCCGGGGAAATTTCACGCTGGTCATCCGATTTAGCGATGGTTCGATCACAACCATGCAACACACCATGGTGGGCCATTTTGATTATCCTAAAGAATTAGTGGAAGCCACTGTCCATAACGTTACCATAGCCATGGATCAACACATCGAAGTTCGCCAATGTGGGTTGCTTAATGAACGCCTTCAGGCTTTTTTCCCCTATGCGCCCGAGTCTCAGTGGGCAACCAAACTTGGTATGAGCGGTTACATGCAAGAACTAGAAGCAGAACAACGACGCGCAACACAAACCGGTACAAAGCCCCGCTGGATCAACGTTATCAAAGGCCATACGGCCCATCTCGACCGTTTCTTAACTCATCTTGAAGGCAAAGGTGAAAATCCTTGTAATGTCGAAAGTGCAGCAGTCGTAAGCCACGTTGCCCTAAAACTCCTGGAATCCGCACGTCTGGGTTTACCCATTGTCGTCAATCCAGAGGACTGGTATTTGCCATTGGGATAAAGTTTCTAGTTTATCGTTTCTGTTTTAGGATTTTCACTACCTCTCTCCTCGAATAAGTATTCAAAACATCGACCGCACGCAACCAACCCTTACGCGCCGCCCCCACCCCAAAGGAAACTTGCGCAAGTTCTGCCGTGGAATGTGCATCCGGATTGATGGAACACATCACCCCCTTTTCTTGAGCCTGCTTCCACCATCGCCAGTCCAAGTCCATCCTCAAGGGAGTACAATTTAATTCGATGATGGTGTGATTTTGAGCAGCAGCTTTAAGGACCGTGTTGAGGTCCAATGAGTAAGGTTCGCGTGCAAGGAGTAAACGCCCTGTTGCGTGTCCCAGCATGGTCACATAACGATTGAAAATCGCTTTCAGGACACGAGCGGTTTGTTTCGCTTCATCGCCTGTAAAACCATAATGAATCGAGGCAACAACAAAATCCAACCGGGATAAGACTTCATCCGAAAAATCGAGCGCACCATCCCCTAAAATATCCACTTCACTCCCAGTAAAAAGATGGAACTTCAGTCCCTCATCAGAAAACCGTCGATTCAACTTCTCAATTTCATGAATTTGTTCAGCGAGCCGCTTCTCAGTTAATCCATTGGCGATAACTGACGTTTTGCTGTGATCCGAAACCCCAAGGTATTCCCATCCCATGGCTATAGCAGCACGAGCCATCGCCTCGATAGTATCATGACCATCACTCCACCGAGAATGACAGTGAAACGTGCCTCGAATTTCTTTCTCTGTCACAAGTTTTGGCAACATCCCTTTCTCTGCAGCATCCACTTCGCCCATGTCTTCCCGTAATTCCGGCTCGATATAGTCGAGCTCTAATTTACAATAGAGTGCTGCTTCGTCTTTACATGGAATCAGGATTTCTTTCCCTTTCTTGATCTCAAAAAGTCCGTATTCATTAAGCTTCCTTCCTTGAGTGATTGAGCGTTGTCTCAAGACGATGTTATGTTCCTTCGAACCTGTAAAATACATTAAGGCAAATGGCATTTCGTTTTTGGAAACACAACGTACATCCGCTTGGATACCACTTTTGAGGACCACACTTGATTTAGTCTTACCCTGGTTCGTAATTTTTTCGACCTCAGAAAGGGAAGTGAAAAGCTTCATGACAACTTCGGGATTTTTCGTGGAAACTACAAAGTCGAGATCACGGACTAATTCCTTTTTGCGCCTCAGACTTCCTGCTATTTCGATTTGTTCCACAGCACGATTGGCCTTGAGTTTCTCGTAGATCGGCAAAGCAACATTCAGGGCTTCGGGATACAAAAACATGCCATGGTATTTCTCGAGATTCGCAATTCCTTCCAAAATTTTGACTTGGGTTTTTTCACCAAAACCCTCGAGATTTGCCACCATCCCGCGTTTGCATGCCATCCGTAACTCTCCAATAGAATCGATCCCCAACTTTTCCCAAAGCATCTTGATCTTTTTAGGCCCTAAACTAGGCACCCGCAGACAATCTAAAAGCCCAGGAGGAAACGAAGCTTTAAGTTTTTTGTGATACAGAAGTCGTCCCGTCGTATAGAGTTCGGTGATCTTTTCCTTGAGCCCTTCACCAATACCCTTGATTTCACCGAGACGATTTTCCTGAATCAAAATCCCGAGATCTTCTTGCAACGTTTCGAGAGTCCGTGCCGCGTTGGCATAAGCAAGGGCTTTAAAACGATTCTCCCCCTTGAGTTCCAGCAACACGCTGATCTCTTTCAAGATTTCCACAATCTCGTTTTTATCCATAGGTCCTCATGGCACAAACTGGCACTTGATCCGGATATTTCAAAATATTTGATTCTTTTAGGAGACAATCTTGCCGAGGCACCGGTGATCAGCCGTTACTATGAATGAGTCATAATTTCATTCATATTTTCAGTCACGGCAAAAAAATAAACTGTAGAAGCGCTCCGCTTGCCTATGCTCTTACGGCAGGCGGGGCGCCAATAGTGTTCGGCATCGGAATTGCTACATAATGGTTAATGGAGTGTCACAGAAATGTCATGTTGATGTTACAATATTGTAACCGGACTTTTTGGAAGATTTGTGCTTTTCTTAGCGGGTGGGTAATTCTTTTCAA
>OBEQ011503482.1_pt1 | contig 23785 bp, 22 predicted proteins | sample 1670901 | NCBI WGS metagenome assembly OBEQ01 (sample SAMEA104232315, study PRJEB22302) | groundwater metagenome | biome: forest; feature: aquifer; material: groundwater | place: USA | collected 2011-08-07 | depth 5.4 m
AAAATCCGAAATACGAATATCGAAATTCGAAACAATATCAAAATTATAATTCTTAAACATATAAAATTTATTCAGATTTTCTAATTATTGAACCAAAAATATTCATAAGTTCGGTTGCTTCTTGAATTAATTCTTGTCTTTCTTTTTCTAGTTCAGTATTTGCATTAAGATCGACTAATTCTAGCCAATATCTGCTTTCTTTTGCTTCTTTTCGGCAGATTTTTATTCTTACAACAAAATCTTTTTTGCTAAATGCTTCGTTTGCCTCAATATAATTTGCTCCAACAGATCCAGATGATCTGATCAGTTGTTTTCCGTCCTGTATATTGCCTATTGTTTTGTTTATTTTCTTTACAAAACTTCTCGTTCTTTTTGCAAATTGAGAAGTGCGTTCTTCAAGATCATATATTTTCCCATTTTGAATTTTTATCATTAAACATTTTTTCGGATTTCGTGCTTCGAGCTTCGGATTTGCTATGCTAATGCATAGCACTAGTGTATAACGTGAAAAATCTCATTGCAAGGTTATCAAAATAGGTCAAAAACCGTGTTTGACGCGAGTCAAAACCCAAAATTGAAAATTATATAAATAGCTGGTAAAGTATATAAAGATGGAAGAAGTCGGAGTTAGTCTTGAAAGAAAATTACCAGTCTTAGAAAGACCTACAAAATCATCAACTAGGGAAATATTGCAAAATCCAAATATATTTTCATGGAAAGAAGTCTTGCCGCGTTTGAAAAAAGAGAGTGAAATGGGAAAAACAATTGTTACAACAAATGGCCATTTTGTTTTATTTCATTCTGGACACTCAGTTTCCTTGGAGCAGGCAAGGGAGGTAGGGGTTGCGTCTCGTTTAGACAACAATAATGAAGCAGTGGTTTTATTGGCGATTGTAAATGCAGATCACCAGACAGTTAAAAAGGATCCTGTCAAGGCTTCCGCCCAAAGTGCTTTTGAACGGGCAGCAAATGTTTATGACAATAGACACTCCGATCATGTTGTGATTTCTGAAGCAGCAGAAGGCGATTCAACTTTGACAACTGATTTTCAAAGATTAGCTGATGCAAACTTAATAGGACCTAATTTTATTTATGTTAAAGGAGGAGATTATTCAGCTAATACTCCTCCAGAAGCAGAAATTGTAGTTGCAAATGGTGGTATCTTTAAGGTGGTAGACAGAGTAGGAGCATATTCAACATCAAGCCAGGTAGAAAAGATGCTTGCTGAAGCAAAACGTCAAGGAAGATTATGACAACAAATAATAATATTACAATTTACACTGATTCTCTTTGCCCATTTTCAAAAGAGTTAATAGCTGATCTTTCAAAAGCCGGAGTAAGTTATAAGCTTAAATTAGCAGATAAAGATATGGAAGCTGCAATTGAGATGAATAAGTTGACCCAAGATATTAAAACGCCTGTGGTAAAAATAGTTCAAGGCGAAATTCAAACAGTGTTAGTTGGTTATACAAATGAAAACAAGAAAAAGCTGGAACAGTTGTTACAAGTCAATCTAGAAATAAGATAGCTAATTGTCAGTTTGATTTATTTTTGGCTTTGTCTATTGCCTCCTGCCATGTTTTCTCCAAAGACGCTCTGCGAGTTCTTAAAGCATGTTTATAGTAAGATAATTCTCCTCCCATTGAGATTGCTTTTTCGAATGTACTAACAGCAGAATTTGCCCAACGAACATATTGATCTCTTCTTGCAGAGGGAGTAAATTTTTTAGGATCAGTGCCTTTACCTTCCGGAGGAGGGTAGAAACTAGGTAGTAAATCTGTTTCAATTTTTGTAATCCATGATCGCATTCTGTCAATTGAAGAGGCTCCGTCTGTGTATCCCGCGTGAACGAGTGCTTCGTCAATTTTATCTTGAGGCATGAGCCGGAGGCGATTTAGTAAAAGTTGCGCCTCATGAGTATCGTGAATAACTAACTCACTGTTTTCCACAGTGGCAATTTTTGCATAAGCTTCATTGACTGGTTCTGTTGCATTATAATCCCAATCAGGATAGCAATGAATAACATCTTCAATATCTTTTAAAGAAATTGTTTCGTCAAATCCCTTAAATTTTCCTGAGGCGGTTGAGGTAAGCGATGCCCCTTGATCTAAGTGTTGGACAGATTTCCCAGCAATCATGAAGTTATGTGCTTTGGAATTATATTCTCCGATAAGTATCTCAGCAAGCATGGCTTGTTGAATGTATTTATTTCCATGAAATTCCGGAGGAAGTCTACTTTTGCTCATCCCTTTTGGCACATTTTCTGGTAACCTTACAAAAGCTGATGGGTCCTGAAAACCTTCTAGGAATCCGCTTACCAGTACTCGTTGAGAAGTATTATTATTTGGTATCCAACCATAATAAAATTCATAGGTCGGTACTCCAAGAAGTTTTAAAACCTCAAGTCCAAAATAATCGGATTGAAGCGTATATTCAGGGCAATATTTAACAATAAAACGCCGGCCTGTTTCTGGATCACTCCAGAGAGAAAGCGGATTTGAAGCTTGAAAATTAGGGTTACTATCTTTTTCTGCACCTAAATCTTTTTCCTTTTTTAATTTATCTAGGTCAATAACTCTTGATGGAACCACAGCCTCTCTGGGTAGGAGTTGTCTTGAGATTGATTGTTGTACTACCCATTCAACTAACGATTTTAATTCTGGAAATGCTCTATAAGTATCTCCGTACTCTTTTACCATTTTATCTTGGGTAATTGATCTTATTAGCTCAAGTGTTCTTTCGTCATGCAAGCCTGAAGCAGCAATTGCAGGATTTTCTCCGGTTGCAATCACATTCTTTATTACTTTTTCACTCGGATTTCCTTTATCTTCAGAGGTCAGGGTTCCAAAATTTGCGCTCTTTATAAGAGCTGTAACTAGGTGATTTTCTTCTCCTTGGACAACAGTATTTTTTGTAAGTCCTAAATAGTTAAGTCTTTCATTAAGTTGATCTATTTCCGGAGCATGTTGTTTACTAAATTCTGTATAAAGTTTTCTGGCATCAATTGCAAATTTTGCAGCTTGTAAAACTCCTTTAATATCTTCAACCTTTCTTTCCGCTGCAACAGCCTGAAGACGTTTTTCCATAACCTGTTCAAGTTTCCAGGTAAGCTGGTCATTGAAAGAAGAAATTGGACGGGATCTGCCAGAAGAAGGATTGTAAAGGACAAATGAATCTGCAGATTTAGGAAGATCATTTATTCCTAACTCTCTGTCTTGCAAATTATTAGTTTGTCTTTGAAATTCAGCCAGGGAGGGATAGAGTTCAATTAAACTATCTTTTTTATTACCTGAAAAAAGCCATTGGTAGAATTTATCAAACGACTCATCCATGTTTTCTTTTTCGTTAACTCCAAGATCTCCTTGAGAATAACGACGCGAGAGAGAAGATCCCCATTCTTTTACTGGGGTATCAATTTCTTTTGCTTGTTCTCTTTCATGCTGGATCGAACCCGCTACGTGATCTGGTTTGTTTTTATCCGCAGTTATGGAAGGTAATGTGTCAACCAATGTATCTCCTGGCATATTAATTATTTATATTGAATACGATTAGCATCGCAATTTTAGGATCAATTGTCAATACATGGACTTGACAAAGGATGTTATAAGTTATATAAAGATAAATATATGGAAGTCAGTACTGAAGCCCCTAAGTCACCCACACAATACGATGCAGCTAGACAACGAATAGATGCCATTATTACACGTCCAGAATTTCGTCCAGGAAATCCACAATATATGGCCGCCGCTGACGAAATAAAAAACAATCAGATTAGAATGGAAGTAAACTCTCACCATGGTAAGCTATTAGATCTTGAAGATAAAGAAGAGACACCATCGGATGATGTTGTTAGTCTTTATACTTCTGCTTTAGTTGAGCAACGGGGTATTGATTTACTAATACATGAAAGATCAACTGGGATGCCAGGATATAGAGATGCTAGAAATGAGTTTAGAAGAGAGCTTAATGAACTTCGTACAGCTCATGAGGGATCAGGTCTTCCTGGCGAAGTTGCTGATAGCAAGTGGGACAAAGATTTTAGAGATATTGCTGATAGAATTCTTCCTCCGGATGAGCAACCGCTCTCTGTCGCACAACGATATTAGTTTCTAATTGATCCTACCTTCTTACTCCTTATTCATATGTTATTGTATTGACAAAAAGAATTAGTTATAATAATTAAGAACTTATTTAATATGACAGAAACAGCTTCACCTAGCGAAAGAGTATCTCAAAAACGTTTGGATATTGGAGAGCTTTATGAAAGATTTGAAGGACACCCTGTATCGCTTCCCCATATTTTAGCTGATTCTTCTTTTGTTGACACAATCCAAAATGGCGAGTCGTTTACAGAGCTAGAGTATTCTTTAGCCCGTAAGGATTCATTTAGAGAGAGAGTTAACAGAGCCAAAGAGCAGTCTCCGGAAATTGCAGTAGCAGTTTTGTACGCAGCGGTTTTGGACAGGGATTTAGATCCTGAAGGAAGAGAAACATACGCTAGTCAAATAAGGGAAGGAAGACCGGTTGAAGATATTCTTAAAGACATGTTAAGAAGCGATGAGTATCATAATCGGGCAATAGCACATCTTTACCAAGAACTTTTAGGCAGAGATCCAGATCCAGAAGGTCAAAATACTTATCTTGATCAATTTAAAGAAGGCAAAGATGTGCATGATGTGGCAGAATTTGTTAGATCAAGTGATGAATATAGAAATCGTACTTCAAGACTCTCTTTCCATAATCAACCTTTAGGTGAAAATATTACCAGAGGAAAATTTACAAGAGAGGATCACGAAAAAACTGCCGGCGCTAACTCTGAATTACAAAAAGAAAATGAAGAATTGACAAGACAACTAGAAAGTGAAAGAAGAGTAAGCGGAGAACTAAAGAGAGAACGGGATAATCTTCATGTGCAGATTCTTGAAGCTAGGTCCGACGCGCCTGTTAGAATTAATAAAAGAGTACAGCACGTAGAGGGTGCTTTGCAGGCTTCTGAGAAGCAAGTGAGAGATTTGACAATTGAAAATAATAATTTAAAGGGATCACTTCAAGCTGCAAGAGTCCAGGTTGACGCATTAAGACAAGTTCCTACAAACAAGCCATTTGAATTATTTCTTCGAGGACTTGGCTTAAGCAGAGAAACCTTTTCTAGGCTGCCAGAAGATGTACAACAGAAAACCATAAAACAACTGTTAAGACTTGCGCATATTATGTTTCATCCAGATGCAGGAGTTTTACCAAGTGAAACCGAGCTTAAGAATGTTTCACATGCGCTAGATCAACTGGATACTGTTTTTCAACGAAATATGGAAGAGCAAGATAGAAAAAATCGAGAAGAAACGGCAAGAGCAAGAGGAGGACAAGGTCAGGACAGGTGGAATACAGGAAGATAATTATCTAAATTTTATTAGTGGCTTAGTCCTTTTTCTTGCTTCCAAATCTTTTCTTTCCTGACTATTTTTCAGAGCTTTAGCAACTTCGCTAATAGGCATTCCATTTTTAATATGATCTGAGTAAGCTTGTAAGCCTTCAGGATCTACACCTCTTTCTAAAACTTCAGTGTACAAGTCGGCTACTGCCTTTTTTCCATATTCATCGCTTCCTAAAAATTCATCAATTACATCTCTTGCTGATCTTCCATTAGCAAAATGGCCGACGTAATTGTTTAATCCACCTTCGTCTGGTTCTCTTTGAAAAATAGCTCTATATAAACGTCTGGCTTTGGCAACTGGAGGTTGTAAATTATCAACAGCAATTGCAAATTCTTCGCTTCTTGCCAGTCCGTCTGCAAATTCAACAACGGTTTGACGTTTGGCAACACGATCCTTAACTGCCTTAAAAAGCGTTTGAACACCTTTTAAGGTTCTAGTTCCAGAAAAATCACTTTCGCTAAAAAATCGATTCCAAGTTGATAAACCTATCTTATCAGTTAATGTGGGTTTTGGTGCTTGTTCTTGTCTTGCCATAACGTTTGGCTAATTTAACATAGATTGGCTTATATGTCAAGCTTAATGCTTAACGGTGAAGATATAATAGCCAGTCTTGGTTGCTACTTAGGATTTCCCTGTCCGAAACAGATGTGAAGCGTGAATTATTATCAATATGTCGGATTGGAAACTCTTTCGCTCTAATACTGTTAAGAAATAACTCAGTGTCGTAGCCACGTGAAGAGTTAAATTCCATTATAATTGAAATATTGGGATTACGATCAATCATTTGTTGCATTCCTTTCCAAACATCCCATTCTGCGCCTTCAGTGTCTATCTTAGCAAAATCAACGCGGTCCCAATTACGGGTGAGCGTGTCAAGAGTGGTTGTTCCCACTGTAAGAGACTCTTCTTTTGATGCGCTCACGCCTATAGCCCCGTTCATAGGTGAGTTTTTAGGGACAACAAAATTGAGATTAGCGTCATCTTGGCTATATGCCGCTTTTTCAAGTATAGTAACTCTTTTCTCTAGTCCATTCACCTTAATAGTAGGATCTAGAAATAAAGTTACTTTAGGATTTGGTTCAAGCGCCACAACGACGCCATCGTCTCCTACGGCATCTCCCATAAGTACACTATAATAGCCAAAATTTGCACCAACATCCAAACATCTCATACCTGGACGTAATATTCGGGCCATGGCTAGTGTTGTCCATGCTTCCCAATAGCCATCCATTGCTAAATAAGGGGAGATGTTAATATCGGTTGTATCTACATACATAAAGTATTTCCCCAAAACCCTAGTAAGCATACGATTGTCTCCAAGATATGCAGTTTGCGCATTTTGTCGTGAGACTCTTTCAAGCTCGTTACGCTCTCTTAAAAGGTATTGCGGAAGTAGTGACTCATGAGGTTTTGGTATTTGTGGGATTTCTCTTGTATCCATAAATAATATACTACAGTTGTCCTAATTTGTATTCCTGACTTTTCAAAAGTGAATTTAGCACTTCTTCTATGGTAACAGGAGAAGTATAAGCTTTTTTTTCATCTGGGTAGATCTCGCGTCCAAGAATAGCTCGGTAAGTATCTTCAATAGCCCTAGTTTTGTCACCTGCTGAAGCCCGTTTTAACATATCTCTGTATTCGGAGCTTTGTGCTATTTCTTTTTTTATTTCTCCAAGTTTTTTACCATTTTTTAGATGATTTATGTAATTTTGAAGTCCTTCTGGGTCAGCTGGTCGTCTAAGCATAGTAGCATAGAGTCTTTGCATGTCCAGTTTTCTTTTTTCGTCCGAATTTCTCATTTCTGTAGCCACTGTCGTAATTGATTTACCAGAAGAAATATAGTATCTAATTTCTTGAGGATTGGGAGATCGTGAAAGAATTTCTTGATACAAACTGGCAATTGCTGTTTCCGGATTGCCTTTATGCATAGGCGCTTCGTAAACAGTTCTCATTAAATTTTTGGCTTTAGTGACAATTGCTTCCGGTGGAACAAGATTTACCCATTTTTTGGCAGGATCTTTACAGACATCATTGCCAATCGCAGGATTAGGATCTCTCCCTTCCATTGGAGCGGAAATTCCAATCATTCTATCCGGATTCGTTGCCCAAGTACGTTCTTCAGTTTGAGGGGGGATATATAAGGCAATTGTTTTTGGTCCGTCCTCAACGGCACCAGCCAAATGAGACAATCCGGAATCAGTAGCCACAACAATAGATTGATTAGCCAGTACAATTCCCATCTCATTAAGAGGTCCTGATATCAACCGAACACCAGTATATTTAGAAACAATATTTTTCCAATAAGATTCGTTTATTCCGGTAGGATCATCTGGAGGCTTATTGGGATTATAGACAATATTAATCTCTGCCGTATTGCCGAAGTCCGATTTCAGTTGTGCGATTACCTGGTCCCATTTATCGTACATTCTACCTGTGGTGCTAGCTTCCAGACAGACTGCTATTTGTTTTTTTGAAGGATCGATTCGATATTTATCAACGTACTCTTTGTATATTTGATCGGCTTTTTCAGGAAGTGGGATAAATGGCAGACAGCGATCAGGCGATAATGAACCTTCTTTTAATCCAAGAAAACGTTCGGTGAATTTTGAATATCGTGCTCGTCCTCCTGTTGTATTGTCATAAAGCGCGTTAACCTTATTAAAGATGTCTCTAATTGCTACAGCTCCATCTGCAGGATCCTTGCCAACCCATGGTTCTCCCTCAAAATGATCTAGCTCAATCTCTAAAATATTCTTTTCTCCGTTTTGTAAACTCATTAAATGCCCTTGAGCAATGCTTTGCATTCGCGCTGATGGAATAATATCCATTCCAAAACGTTTAGCAAGAGGAGCATATATTTGCCGAAGAGGATAAGAGGGGACAAGAAGCGTTATTGGGGTTTTTACGTCTAATACCCTTTTTGCCTCGTTAAGGCTGGCTATGAATGCAGAACCTTGGACCATATCTCCGATCTTATCGTTAAGAGCTACATATACTCGATCACCATGCATAAAATTCTCACGGATCGCTGCTGTCATTTCCTGATTACTTTTTCCTTCAAGTGCCCACCTACCACGAGTAAAGGGAAGTGTTTGGTTAGCATCTATTAGGCTTTCTGGCGTCTTTGGTGGTTCAGAAGATTGACTCCCTTCTAATCCCAATCTATCCATAAATTTAAGTATATTCTTCTAGAAGGCGGAATTCAATAAAGAAACTCATGATGTTTTGGTACAAAACTAGAGGAGCTGCTCCGCCTGACTTGCGACTGCCAGTGGATCTTGGACATTTATTGCTTTTTGTTTTTTACTTGATATCCAAACATTAGGTGATGCTTGATTTGGTAAGAAAACCATTCCAACATTGGGTCCATTTCTTAAAGCTCCTGCAACATGGGCAAGTCCAGTATCATTTGAAAGTACGAGTTTTTGTTTTTCAAAAAGGACAGCATCTTCAATCAGGGATGCTCCAACAAGATGTGATTGACCAAGTACGCCAAGAGACGATCTTATATCTGCTTCCTGGAAACCTGGTTCTGTTGATGCTGGGTTATAAATAATGTTAAATTGATAATCCGGGTGAACTCTTGAAAGTTCTGTGATGACCTGCGCCCAGCTATCCAGCGGATACCTTTTGCTTCTACCAGAAGCTTCAACTACGATTGCAATCTGAGGTTTGGTTTTGTCAATTCCAAATTTAGTAGCTAGCTGATCGTAGATATTATCTTTATTAGGAGGCAATTCAACCATTGGTTGCGCAGCCGTTTTATCAAGAGAATCTTGGGTTAGAGAAAATAACTCTTCTACAAAATGAGCATATCTTCCATCTCCATCAGTTCTGTTATTGTAGAGTGCTATTGCTAACTGTAATAGATTTTGAACAGTAGTGACATTCTTGCCGTTAGTTTGATTAGTTGTGACAGTTGGATTGTTTCTATTCATACTATTAAACTCAAGAACCAGGGGATTTGTATCAGCAGAAGAATCTATGGATGATTGAGCTTTTTGTACTCCTTGTCCAAGTGGAACTTTTAGGATTGTTAATCCAGGCCGAGCTAATGGATCATAAATTTCTCCATGAGCTTGGTTTACAACTAGTGTGATATTAGTATTTTTCCCTGTTTTTCGCAGTGCATCTGTAACTGCATTTAGGTAACCGGTTGCAATAACTATATCTCCAATGTGTGAATAATCCATAATTAGATAAATATGATCTGTATTATCAAATGCTACTTTTGTTTCGGCTAAAGCTTGTTCTGCTTCTTGCTCGTCAGTTGGTGGGACATAAGTACTGTTATAGCCTGACGAAGGCGAACCAGCGCCGCCTGCTATAGGTGGAATTATACGACCTCTTCGGAAGATATTTCTAAGTCTGGTTCCATCTGGAAATGGATTATCAAAATAGTAATAAGCTGGCATTTCCAAAGGTTCCAAAGGATATCTTGGAGCAAAGGGGATAGGAATCATTGGAGGCGGACCTTCAGGTGGTGTTAGTTCCATAAAAGTCTGATCAGGCGGAGGAATAAAGCGGGTTAAATTTGGAGGAGTTAGGCTTATTTTCTCAGTTGGTCCAACTGGTGGAAGGGTTCCGCTTACGAATTTTTCTGAAGCTAGCGAGTGAACAATTGCTCCATCTGGAATCTTGCCTGTTGCTAAAAGTTCGTGAGCGCTATAGATAGTTCCGTCTGGTTTTTGTAAAACTGCTGCTGCAACGTCTATAACACCTCCCCGCAGGTCACCTGTTTGTGGATCAAATAGCTCAGGAGGAAGATGCGCGTTACCGGAGGCGTCAAACGGTAACATAATTTGCTTGTCATTGGTTAGCTCAACCACAGCCACCATGTCTGACAATTTTATTCCTCCCGGAGTTTTATGGATTAACTCATTAAGTACTGGATCAGTTGCAGGTGGAACGCCCATTAAATGAGAATCAATTAATCCTCCATGAATTTCTCCGCCGAAATTTAATTCTCCTGGTTTTCCGACTCCTGTCCTGACAATTGTCCCAGCGTCTGTTAGCACATGGTACTCTCCGCCAACATGAAGAGTCAGCTCGTTATGAGTATGCATTCCGGTTGCATCAACAATGTCAGGCCTAAGTACATGAAAATTCCATTGTTTTTTAAACGCATCTGTTTCAATAATCCCTTTTGCTTTTAGACCGTCAGGATTACTGAATAATTGGTCAATTGCATTGCCTGTTCCTTGGAGTTTTATTGTGTTTAAGTTCCAAGCTTCGGTTTGTAAACGGTTTTCAATAATACTCCAGTCAACCCCTTTATTGCCTGGAAAGTTTTTATCAAGAAGTAAGTTTCCTTGAGCATCAATTGTTCCGTAAACTGTTGTGCGGCTTGGATTATCAAGAAGAGAAAAGGTTTTTCTTGCTCCATCAATATCAATAATCGTATTGCCATGAGTAATGGTTTCGTGACCTCCCGAGGTAATTACAGAATGTAAATGTTCGGACAAATTATAATTTGGATTATGAGAAATATCTGTATGCCAATTATTGTCTGCAAAAAATTTATTTACCTCACTTGGAGCATCATTGGCTGGTCCTGACATAAGAATCGATCCGTCAGTGTCCATATGCATGGGAGGGGAATCCAAAAGCTTTCCTTGGTCATTAAGGAAGCTTGCAGCATGATTATTACCGCTGACTGCATCAATGCCTGAAGTGCGAAATGTTAAATCATTTCCGACTTTTGCGTTGGTTGGGTGGTTAAATAAGTCTTTGGCTTTGGTAACATTGAATTTAGGATCTTCATGAACAATAGGTTTATCCCACTCTGCAAAAACTGGTTTTAATTTTGGATCCAGGTCATCTGGTTTGCCAGCAAAGAAAATATGACCTTGATTATCTATTTGCGCATTTGGGGTATTAATCAAATTTCCGGCTGAGTCTTGGAAGTAAAGGGTATGATCAGGTCGTGTAGTCATTGCAATTCCATTACCAAGATCTTCTTTTCCAGGGTGATTAAATAAATCTTTAGATACGTCTTTTGTAAATCCTACATTGCCAAAAGCCTCACTAAGATTTTTTCCATGAATTATCTTTTCAACAGTTGTTTCGCCTGGCTTAAACATTGCTCCTATAACTGGTAATTCATGAGCGGAAGGGGCGAGTCTGCCAATTAATGCCAGTCCTTCTTGAGTAACTAATCCTGCTCCAAACCCAGCTACTCCGGCAAATGCCCCGGCAGTAACAGCGTTTCTTACTCGATACCACATGAATGATCTATCCTGTTGTTCTTTATTCTGTGTAAAACGTTGTTTCCAGGCTCCGGTAAAGCCATTTTCCATGGTGGAGATCTCAGTATCTGACATTCCGGAATTTCTCAATGCGATTCGCGATTGCGCTATAGCTTTTACAAGTCCAAGCCTTCCTTGTTCAACTTCTCCGCTTTCCGAGAAGGTAATAAGGTCGACTTTTTCCGTAGAAGAGAAATCAAGGCGGGTTTTTATTTCCGCGACTCGTCTGGCAAGCGCTTCTCTGTTTCTAAGTCTTTGGCTAGGATCGCCACCAGCTAGATCGAGTTTTAATAATTCATTTATTCCTCTAGGATCTCCTGCTAGCTCAGGCCGTGGTTGAGTTCTCGATATGGTTGAATCAGTTCCGTCAAGAAGTTCACGTACAGAGGCTATCTCATAAGTGTATCTCTCAAGTGCTTCTCTTCTATGCGCTTCAGCAGGAATCTGCATATTGTATGCTCGTTCTGTGCGGTGGGCTGCCATGTCGACTTTAAGTTCATAATTTCTCCTGAGTCCGGCAAATAAAGCTCCGGCTCCTGCGCCAACCAAGCTAGGCGTAAGTACATTGGTGGCTCTGGCTCCAACTCCTGGTAGTTTCATGGCAAAGAAAGTGCCGAGCGAGAAAGCAGCTCCTATAAAGGCAGGATTTGCCAAAACTCCGAGTCTATGTCGTTGCGCCCAGGCAATGGTTTTATCGACTCTATTGAAATTGGCTTCTGTATCTGCAGCCCAGCGCGCGTTGGCAAATTTAACAGAGACTGTCCTGTCAATTTCATCTAAAGCCATGTGGTGTGCTTTAAGACTAAGTCCGTTTTCCAAAAGATTTGAGGCAAAATACTCAGCGTCAACACCGTATTTAGTTGATTTTGTTCCAAAAATATCTTCAACAGTGTCTCTAACTTGTTGATCCGCGTCATTTTTATGAGCTTGGACAAAATCACGCAACTTTTGTTCCATTTGAGCCTCATTAGTGATTGTTCCGTTAACAACCGGCATAATAAGCTCATTAATGACAATTGTTCGAAGAGGTCCTTGAATTTCTTTGACTGTTTGCCCTTGAAGATCTACTCCTGTTTGAATTTGCTCTATTTTTGCTTTGCCGGCTAAGCGCTGTTTGTCTATATCTTGGTTAGCATTTCTAACAGCGTTTCTGACAACATCCATGTCAAGGTAGGAATTATTATTCGCAATCATTGCTTGTCTTGCGCGTTCTATGAATACTTGGCGGTGATATTCTTCGCCTATTCTAAGACCAATTTTTCTAGGCCAGTTGAGCGGATTCCACGCGCTTCCTCTACGCATTTCAGCACGAAGTTGATTTTCTGCAATTTCCCTTGCCCTTTTTTCTATGTCAACAGTTCTATTGGCAATTACAAAATCTGTTCTTGCATCTTCTAAAGTGTTAGGGAAAGCTCCTCCGGCAATAGGACGAAGATTTCTAGGATTTCTTACTGGTCCTGGAGGTGGAGTTGGTTCTGGAGAAGGCGATTGGATAGGTTCCGGCGTTGGCGCTGGAGCAGGCGTTGGTTCAATAGGGGGAGTAGGCTCAGTAGGTGCCGGAACTGGTTCAGGCGTACTTGCAGCAGGAATATGCAGCTCGAGTCTTCTCGCCAGAACATCTTCTGCTTCACGCCAATCTCCATCTAGACTTCCAGTTGCTCTATCGTCAATGGAGATAAAATACGCTTCCTGGCGGGTTCTGCCTAAACGATGTGTAGCATCCATGGACATAGTTTCGCTATTTCGGGCAAGTATGGAGCGCCACTCAATGATTTCTTTTTGTTCTGTAGAATCAGGAGCGACTGTTTTCTCTTTTTTATTTAAAAATTCAATCAACTCCTCAACTGGTATTCCTTCTTGAAGCCTAAGCATTCCGCCTGTTTCGAGGTTTTTAAATTCATTTCTAAATGTATCTTTTCCTTTGTCAATTGTTTTTTCTTTAGCAGTATTAATTGAGTTTCTTGCCCGAAGTTCTTTAGGAGATAGTTCTGATTCTGGAGTTTTTTCTAAAACTTCATACGCTTTAGTGAAGGCTTTAATAACCGTTTCACGACTATCTCTAATTTCCGGAGTTCTTCCAATATCACGCGCGGGTGGTGACCCGCTTCCTGTATTTTCCATAGAATTTATTAATTAACGCTATTTGTTTTTACTTCCTCTCCTTGTTCTTTAGGCGCATTTTTTGCAACAACAACGTTTCCTAAATACAAATCTCTAAATTCCATAAACGCGCGAGTCATCACCTCTTGGGAATTTGGCATGTTTGTTTTTAGAAAATTTTCGATTTCTTCTTTTGATTTTCCCTCCTCATTCATTTTTATGAATGCCTCAAGATGTTCTGCCGGCATATTTTTGATAATGGTTGAAGTAAGAAAGCTATCAAGCCTAGCGTATAGCTCTTTAATCATTTCCTCTTTCATTTCACTATCAAGATTGCCTGTTCCTGAGTCTTGAAGAAGTCCTTCCAGGAATGCTCGTACTTCTTGTGGAATTTGTAACTGATTATCCATACTCACCCCCTTTGCTCTATAAATCCAGCGTTACATAATTTCTTGCGCTTGTCAATAAGAATAAAGGAATAACTTGCAGTTATTTGCAGTTTGATAATCCAAAAGAGGTGATGCAGCTTACTCCTGTAATAGCGGAAATGATATTGAGAATAAGAAAGGAAAAAAAGATTACCAAGAGTCCAATAATCCCGTAGGTTAAGGTCTGTCTGGCTCCTTCTACTTGCTTTGCCTCACCGCCTGAGCTAATTAATTTAATTCCAGAGTAAATAATTACAATTAAAGCAATAACTCCGCCAAACATAAAAGCGGAGCTTACAATATTTTGAAAAAGACTTGGAATGCAATTGAGGGTTGCAACGTCCCCATTTTCTAAACAATTTTTCCAATCCATAAAGTAAGAATAACAAAGAAAAAAGGAAAGTACAAGAAGTTTAAATTAACAACTACTTTAGAGTAGGCAAGGTGAGGTTGCTTAGACTGATTCCGAAAAGGCTTAAGACTATATTTATAACAAGGAAAGATAGTCCAATTATGATAAGTCCAATAATAGCCGCAGTTATTTGATTTCTGGCTGTTTCTACGGCTGTCTTGTCGCCTTCGGACATGATCCATTTTATCCCGCCATATACCAAATAGGCTAGAGCAGCAAGCGCGCCAATAACGAATACAAAACTTAATCCTCGGCCAATTACTTGTCCAAGTTTATCGGCTGTAAAACAAAATAATCCTCCGCTTGTGTCTCCGCAGGCATTTACAGGGGTATCGGCAAATACAGGAGAGGATATTAATAAGATAGATAATGTTCCAGTAATAAATCCAATTGTTTTCCTCATTAAATTTATAATAGACAGGTTTTTTTTGTTTGTCAAGAAGTAAATTATAAAATAATTTATGACGCAGACCCGTCTAGAATCGAAGCATGAGCCGTGTATGGATAATACTGGAAAGGCGAATGCTGAGATTAGACTGGGTCAAGAGGAGAAGTGAGAATCAATGAGGAGTAAGTAGGGTAATACCAAAAAGCGCTCCGATAATATTCACTATTAAAGCGGAGATAAGAACAATAACTAATCCTAATATACTGTATGTCAATCTGGTTCTGGCTGATTGCAATCTCTGCTTATCTCCTTCAGATGTAATCCACTGTATGCCTGACAGCATAACAGAAAAAAGGGCGTAAATAATAGCAAATAGTATCAAGACATTTACTCCAACCGCAATAGTTTTTTCTCCTGTTGAGAAAAGTCCGCCGGTAGGAATTTCGCCAGGAACCTTTATTTGTCCCTGTCCCGGAAGTGAGAGCGATAAAATTTTCATAGTTTAATGAGAAAATCCTGGAATATGCAGGATATCAACTCCAATTACCTCTAGTATGACAAAAGAGAAAATAATAAACAACAAGCCAACAACAGCAGAAGTTAATGTTTCCCTTGCTCCTTGGATTGTTTCGGGATTTCCTTGGGAGGTCATAAGACGGTACCCGGAAAATATTATAAGAAGAAGAGCAATTCCTCCTGATACGCCTAAGATTACACCAAAAAGTTTTTGTATAAAGTCAATAGGTTTTGTAGGAATATCGCCAATTGCTGTATTGCAGTTATTTCCTCCAGCGCAAGGATCTGTAAAAGCATGGGTAGACCCGTGCATATAGAAAAATGCTAAGAACAAAACTAAAAGAAGAAATATTTTAATGGGGATTTTTCTCACCTTTTAATCGTAGCTCACTGATAGGGAAAAATGCAAGCCCGAGAGCGGAGATAATAATAGACGGTAGAGGATGGATGGTAGAAAGTGGATATTTGAAGGTAGAAAATAGAAGATTGATAAAATTAAAATGTTTTCCAGGTATTGCGTAAATTGGTTAATCTTCCGCCTAACAATAAATATCTTTTAAGGATTTCTTCGCAGAATGCATTTTCCCAAAAAAATAGGTCTTTTGCCATGCTTACATGTACTTCCATTTCGTTTGTTGAACCGATCGCTGAATCTAAATGTATTTTAAACTGCTTCTCAAATCTTCTTTTCGCCCAACCTTCAGCAATATTAGCAGGTACTGATTTTGAAGCTCGTCTCAATTGAGATCCCAGGTCGTTCCTTTCAAATATTGGCAACTTATTAACATTTTTGTTTACAATGATAGCCAATTCATATGATTCTTTGTAGACAAGGAGATCTTTGAAGCTTTTGATCACTTATTAATTGTAGATTTTATATCCTCTATCTTCAATCCTCAAAATACTATCTTCTACAATCTACTTTCTATAGTCTATTCCCTACGCTGTAAACCTAAATCCTCGGCCTTTTACGGTTTGAAGATGCGTAGGATTGTTAGGATTATCTTCAATCTTTTTTCGTAAGCGAAAAATTAACTGATCAAGAGCTTGGTCAGTTACGCCGGCTATTGATTTGGAATCCTGCCATACAGCATTAATTATTTCTTCCCTTTCAATAACGCGGTCTTTGTTGGTTAAAAAGAGTTTTAATAGTTTGAATTCAGAAGAGGTAAAAAGATTTGAGATAGAAAGAGAGCCTTTTAAAATATCGTTTTTATTAGGATCGTAGGTAATTATTTCATTGTTCGATTGTTTGATTGTTTTATTATTAAGGAAAGACGCCAAGAGTGGGATTGTGATTTTTTTATCCAAAATTATTCCAACATTCTGCAAATATAGTTCGTTTATCTTGATTGAGGGCTGAATTAAATATTGCTGCTCAGAGGGATTAAAAGAATTCCATAGTTCTAAAAGAACCCTTTGAATTTCTGGTTGTGAAAGTAATAATTTTTCCAATTCTTTTGAATCTGAGTTGTTAGACAGTAGAATCTCAATAGCATTTTTGGTTAGTTTACCATGTCCACCTGTTTGAAAAATAACTTCCTGTTTTGTTTTTTGATCAAGTTTTTTATTTACGACCTTTTCTAAATAAGAGATTCTAAAATTAAGCATTGGACTATCCATAATTTTTAAGTACATTGTTTTATCGGCAAAAAATTCATAATATTCTCCATAAAGCGTTGGATCAGCCAGTTCTTCCAGAGGCCTGTTTAGCGAAAATACACAAGAAAATCTATATTTTGATTGAGTTCGAAGAGCTTTGAGGGTGGTAAAAAAATGGGAATCAATAAAAGGCAGGAATTCTTCAAATTTACTAAACAAAAAAGTTACTGTTAATTCTTTCTCAATGGTTAAAAAATACAGCGCTTCTTTTAGGCCTTGAAAAAGTACCAATTCATCATTAAAGCTGGCGTGTTCTTTAAATATTGCGTGTAACTTATCATGCTCACTTTGTAAACCCCTGTCTCGCAAAGAATCAGCCAGGGAAAGAAAAATGTATTTTAAGACATTTGGAGTATTTTTATCTTTAATTTCAGATAAGGTCAAAATAACAAAATGAAACCATTTCTGATTTTCTCCCAAATGTTTAATCCTAACGTTTCGATTATAGCTCATGAGCCCAAGCAGATTTGATCTGCCAACGCCTGGAAGAGATATGACCTGGCATGAATTCCCCTGTTTTATAAAGGTAAGTATTTTCTCGATCTCATCAAAACGAGAATCGTCTGGATAAAGAGATTCAAAATGAGCGTGGACCATTGCTTCATTGTTAAATTGTTTCATTGTTTTAGCTTTATATTCGTAAAATTAATAAGTTGATGAATATCTTTGGGTAATTTTTGAAGTTCATTATAGATATGTTCATATTGATTTTTTGTTAAGAGTTTCCTCAACTTTGATTTTTCATTCCAGTCTAAACTTTCTTTTACTGATCCAAAGCTATAATAATAAAATTTTATCTTATCTTTTTTACCATATCGTCCAAATCCTTCGGCAATATTAGCTGAAATGGAATCAATAGCTGTTACGAATTGAACCCCAACTGTTTTTTTAGAAAACCAATCCCAGGTCAAAACTATATCCCATACATAATTAGAAAGCAACAAAGCATTCTTATAGCAATCGATGTCATTCAATTGCAGGTATTTCATAGCAATGTAGCAATAGAACAATCAAGCAATTAGCAGAGCTGCGCTCTGCTTGTAATCATATCGTAAGGATTCTGTAATGTAAATATCAAGCTTCCTGGCCTCCTTCAGTATAAACTGCAGACATATGAAAGAAGTATTTCGACCTGAATTGACAAATAAGATCCATGCTTCTACACTAAATAGTAGGATTCCATTTATGAATCACAGGCTAAATATGGATCAAGGTCAAAACGAAACACCAAGAATTTTTCCTCCAACTCCTAAACCTGGGTCTGAAGCAAATATGCGAGGACAGGGAGTAAATCCACAAGAACAAAGCGCTCAAGGAGCTTTGCCTCTGGAAAGAAGACAAGAATTGGTAAGAAAACATTTTGAACGCCTAGATCGCATGAGTGGTAAGCCAAAAGGAGTAGATGAACTAAGAACGCAGGAAATGATGATTGAGAGAGGAATACTTCCTGCAATTGCAGGTGGTGCAGGTATGATTGATGTTGATTCATTAGCTACAGACGCTGCAAAAGACTTAGCAAGACGTTGGAATAGAGATATTGCTCGAGGTAAAGTTAACGATAGAGAATACATACAAGAAAGACAAAAAGACATACAGAAGTTATTAGATAATGACAGAACGCTTTCACGTACAGACTTTGATGCGATTTTAAGTAACATTAGTGAATGGGAAGAAGAAGCCATAACTGCATTAAGAGCAGAGCATACAAGGGCAAGAGGCGAACGATTTGGAATGTACCTTCAGACAGAAGATATAGACGCTTTAGACAAAGATTCAGAGACTTGGTTAAATGATCAATTTGATACTCTTTATCGAATCGCGCAGAAAGGACAAGAACTTAATTCTCCTGTTGTTAATAACATCCAAACAGTTGTTGCTGAGGCCATAAGATGGTTGCAGTATCATAAAGAAGCGCAGGAGCTAGATAAATTCCAGACGATCTTTAACACCCGCTTTAATTTAATGCAGATGCGAACCACGATAGGTTATAAGAGCATAGAGGATGTTCAACATTCTGCTTATAGACTTTCTATTCAGGGGTTGCTTTATGGATTAGGCATGGAAGACGGAAAAGTAGGCTCAATGTTTAATAGAATGGCTGAGCTTCTTGAAGACATGCGGTTAAAGAGTACAGCTCATCATGTGACTCCAGAAGTAATAGGTAAACTTCAAGATGTGATAATCGAAGAAGAAGTAAAGCTGGCAGAAGCAGGTGTTGGGTTATTTTCCGATACTGATGAGGAAAATAGAAGGGCTGATATTACAAGAGCAGTTAGAACAGCCTATGATGTTCTTGTAAGCTCTCAAAGACAAGCTGTAATTGTTGCTAGGGGTAAACATCTTACAGGCGCTGACGCATACTTTTCAGATCCAATAGGACCTCTAAATGTTTACAATTTTGAAGATCTGTTGCTTAAAAAGTTTGATCTATATACTGCTCACGAGGAGGAATTTGTTAAAAAGATAAAACTCGATATGGCAGATAGCGATATTAAAGGTAGAATCGATGCTATTATCCAAAAAGCAAAAAAAGAAGGAAAAAGGTCTTTAAGTAATGATGAGGTTCATGAGATAGATTCCTTAAAAGGAAAAACAGAAGATGAAAGAGAAGAGTTAGGTAGACGGCTTTTTAGAGACTTATTTGCCGTGCCGGACTTTTTTTCCTCAGGATGGAGAATCAAAGGAATTTTAGAGTCTTTAGATCAACGATTTGGAAAAGAAAAGGCAAAAGATTTTGGCTTATTTTTAAGACTAAAAGCGCCTGGTGATGGTAGTTACAAAAATTACGAAGGCAAAAAAGGAGAAGATAGAAAAGAGGTTTGGGGAAGGATTGCACAATACCGACCGGAAGAAATAATAAGGCTTTTTAGAGAACGCAGCGAAAACGATTTAAATCCTTTATATGCACAGTTTAAAGATGAAGGAATAGAAAATTATGACATGTTTAAAGAAAAATATGGTAGTGTTATGCGAGCATTAAAGGAGAAAGGATATAGAGATGAAAAGCTGGTTGACTTTGCAAATTTAAGTCCTGAACAAATTGCAGAAATTGATAAAGCGTTAGGCGTAGGAGAAGGTCAGAGATTGGTCACTCTTTCAAATGACATGCAAAGATTTATAACAGATAAGGATTTAATAACAGAATTAGTAGTAAATACTAAATTTGAAGATATTTATACCAGAACACTTCTGGTTGATGATGCTTTGCTTGATAAGCTAGAGCAACCTGAGGATAAGGATATTGCACCTCTTTCTAAAAAGTATTCTTCAGAGCAAGGAGGAGATGCTTTGGTTAGAATCTGGAATGATACTGCGAATGCTGCTAAAGCGGGAGCAGCTTTAGTTGGATTTATTAAAACAGAAGATGACAAGGGTAGGGAAGAAAAGGCTATAGAATTTGCAGAAGCAACAAGTCAATATAACGGGCAGGCTGCCAGAGCAAAATGTGTTAGATTCACGATTGGAACGCTATTGAATTTAGCTAAAAAAAGTTACTTTTGGGATGTAGTTGGGCTTGAGAAATTACCCTTCAGATTGCCAATGTCGGAGATAGAAAAGCTGTATGGTCCGCAAGCTAAGCCAATAAGCAGGGGTGAATTACGTGAAAAGCTTGATCATCTTCGTGCTATTCTTACTGCAAACCTTGATAAAGAGACAGAGGATGATATGCGTAAGTCTCCGGAAGAAAGAGCAAAACTTCTTCATCATAGGAAAGAAAATGCGGAGAAAATGTATAAAGATCTTGAACAGCTTTATGAAATTACTACATTTGATGTCTTAAAAAGAAGGGGTTTCTCACTACTTCTATACTTACTCGTTTTAGCAGTAGTTGAAATATATCATGTAATTAACAAAGCTGTTTCGGAAAAGGCTGCTTAGGTTCTAGCGTACAAACCCAAAGCCTTGTAAGAATCTCTTCAAGGGACCCGTTTCTTGCCATGTGCCGCCACGACCTATCTCATATCTCGTACCAAATCCAATCTGACCGGCACCGCCAATAACTCTGGCAGGGCCAGCAGCTCCTACACCTACCGCCTGGCCAATAGCAGCAGTGTACTTAAATTGAGGAGCTTTTAGGAAGTCCCTCATCATTGTGACAACCTGGGGTGTTAAGAGAATAATTCCAATACCAATAATAGTACCAATCGGACTTGAGTCGTTACTTGTTCCATTTGGATTTCCGATAAGAGGAGGTAAAAACATAGACCCTGAGTTAGTGGAAAAAGAATCTATAAAAACCTTGCCCAACAAAAACATAGTAATAGCTACAGGGAAAGCAGACAAATTAGCAATTAAATCTCTAAACCAAGCTCCAAATCCGATTGATGATCCGGGAAAAAGACCTCCCATAAACCAGAAAGGCGCAAGTACAACGTCTAAGAGAATAAAAATATATGCTTTAAGAAGTTCAAGCCACAATCTAACAAGAGCCCAAAGAAGAGCTATAAATACAATTAAAAATACTAATAAATAAGGCAAGAAAACTCTCAAAAGAAGTTGGACTGTGGAATTAATTACAGGAACAACTACTAAGAGTGGTGCGTTTTCCAACCACCCAACATCGGTTCCGGCAACAGCCGGAACAGGTAAGGTTAAGACGTGTATAGCCCATGCAGCAGCAGCAGAACCACTAAGTATATTAATTAAAGTATCAAATGGTCTTAAATCTGGTTTTAAGAAATCTGGAGAAACTCCAGGAATCAAATGAAGGAGTAGGTCACCTATATTAGCTATAGTTAAGAGTGGTCCTAAAGTCACATTGAAGGGAGTAGGTGCTATGTCCATCATGTTTTGTATTAATCCGGTTGTAGAATAGGCGGTTTTGCCTGCCAGGGCGCCAATTTGAATTGGATCTAACACTTCGAGAATGTTTTTATCTTGTATTCTGGAGGGATTAAATTGATCTTTTGTAGCCTGACTTACTCCTGGTGCTTGGACAATTGTATTATAGGCAACATAAATTGAGACATACATCATATCTATAAGAAATCCTGCAATTGCAAAAGAGAAGGTAACCATTAAAAGACCAACAATTATTTTGGGGATTTGGTTTTCGATTGTCATTACAGTCCGAGGGTCAATATGTATCCGTAACATAATTGCCACTCCTATGATTATAAAAACGATAACAAATAATAAATAGACAATGTTTCTAAATGTTGACCATAAGCCAATTAAAGGGAAGAGTCCGCCAAATCCTCCTCCTTGATTTGCTGCGTACGCAGGCTTTACAATGCCAAAATTTTGTCCAAGATAAGCAATGTAATCACTAGTGTGTATAGGCGGGGTATAAAGCATTGCAATCATATTATTCACAACTCCAATTGCACCGCCTCCATTTTCGACAAATCCAATACTGCCTGTTTTCTGGTCTACTCCAATACATTTCTGTTTAGGATTAATTGGATCAATTCCAACTAGTTGACAAGTCATTGCGCTTCCAACCTCGAGCATTACATTCTGTGTCCAGTTATGGAGATTTTTTGGAACATCAGGATTTGTGCTAGGAGCAGAGTAGGAATTTGGTGATTGGGCGGAAACAGGTAGGACAGCAAATGAGAGAAAAGAAATAAGAGATAAGAAGAAAAGAAATAAAGATTGGACAGGATATTTCATTGAGTAATCATAGTTTGGAGGATTTTTGAGAGGATGTCAAGTAAAATTACTTAAGAAAATTGAGTGAACCTAGCATTTTCTTAAAATTATCATCATCTCTTCTTGCAACAGGATCAACTGCGATAAATTGAAAGGTCAAAACTTTTTTGTTTCTTATGGCAATTACTTGATGGACAAATAAATCGTCCTGATTAGTTCCTACTCTTTTTCCTATACCATTTGCCAATAAGCTGAAATGATTAGCCATATATTTACCCGATCCTCTATAAACACCTGAAAATTCTGAAGTTTTTTCTCCTCCTACTGATCCCTGCTGTTTTTTAAGATCAAGAAAAGATCCGTCATTGCTATTTGCTAAATAGTTAAGAAGCTGTTCTGAATAATCAGCTGCAGTTAACCAATCTTTAGCTGGGGTAGGATCAGTGCCAACAAGAACCATGGCGTTTCCGTAAAATCTATCTTGCGTGTCCTGATTATTGTAAAAAGCATCTTGGATAGCGCCGCTTTGGACCTTCCAAGAAGAAGGATAGTTTACGCTAAGGGGAAAGGCTAATGATTTATACGGTGTCCAACCGGTTTCCGGCGGTTTTTCAGAAACAGAAGTAGCTGCTCGAGCTATCGTAGGTGCTATAGTTGGAGATCGGAGAACTTGAGTTGGATTTGGTCTTGGAGTATCAGCTTTTTGTACAGTTGGTATAGCAGTAGCAAGTTCAGCCCTTGTTGGTTGGGGAGCAGTAACTGTTTGTTCTATACCTGCAGATATTGTAGCTTGAGTGTTTGGTGGTCTAGAACAAGCAGTAGCAACAATCGCAAGAAATGGGGAACCGTATCCTATTCCTTTTTTCAACAAAACCTCTTCTTGTAATACGCGCTTGTTGTCTTTCTAGAGGCGGAGGACCCATAACACTCTAATATCACAATTTTATTATATCAGTCAAGAGATCAAAATAGGTCAAAATTAAAAATCGGGAAATTTAAAAGAA
>OBEQ010052354.1_pt1 | contig 23780 bp, 24 predicted proteins | sample 1670901 | NCBI WGS metagenome assembly OBEQ01 (sample SAMEA104232315, study PRJEB22302) | groundwater metagenome | biome: forest; feature: aquifer; material: groundwater | place: USA | collected 2011-08-07 | depth 5.4 m
CTTCCATACTACCGACCAACCTTTTTTCACGCAGAAACCTATGGGATTGGCTGAACGCGCCGTTTCGAGCTTCGAGTTTATCCCCGCCGAAGGCCATTCAGTACGAACTGGCGTTCGGCTAATTTAGACAGCTATGATTTCGAATATAACTCTATATCCATTGCATCGACATATGGCAAAATGGCTTTAAAGAGATTCGATCTCTTTGCTTCTGATAAATTCCATCCGCCACCTTCATCGCCAGACCGGATCGTAGCAATGGAAGGAAATTTTCTAAATTTTTTAACCTCATTCGAAACATGCTCTGTTTCAAAAGAAGAATATTGATCTATCCTCAGCTCAACAATATCTACGCCAAGGTTTTCAATATCCTCAAGAGTTTGCGATGACACACCGTCTTTAAAACCGACCGCTACTCTGGGTATTCCGTTAAGTGTTAATTTTCCGAGCTTTATCATTAAGTAATCAGCCGAGCGAAAAAGCTATATTCAAATATAGCGGACAAGATGTCAAGAAAATTTTTGATAGGCAAAAAACACCTTTAATTAAGACGACTACCAACACGTAAGAATTATAACATACTGATCGATATGTTTAAATAGTCTGATGAACAGCAATGAACAGCAATAGCTAAGTATTTAATCTATTAAAATAGACTCCTTCAAAGCTAGGCGGCCCCGCCAACCGCCTGAATTGCAAGTCGAGCAGCCTGGAGGAAGGCTTGGAAATTGATGCGAACAGCCATGATAGCCAAGTCTTTATACCGCTCTTCGTTAACGGCCGTGACCTGCTTGATGTCTTTGAAGTCATCTTGAGTGAGTTTATTGGCTGATTCTCTCCGGATCAAAGTATTCAAAACACGTGCCAGTGAATCATCCATCTCTTGAGAATAGGCTACCATAATGGCAGCAAGATAAGTGGCTTGGAAAGGAATAAGGCCGTCCCCTTTTGAAATATCCGGCAAGGCAAGAAACCCCGCTTTGTTTAAAGCTTTATCGAGAATAAGAGCATTTGGCTGGGCGACGTAGATTCTCTGAAATGTACCCGCTTTAAGGCCATTTGTATCTTCGGATAGATCTGTGTAAATAACTCCGTTTTTATCCGTGAGCTCAAAATGAACGAAATATCTTTCACCGCCTAATAGGCTTTTGATACTGATGATTGTTCTCTGGATAAGATCCATCTGGGCCTTTGCACTTGGGTCTTTGTCTATACTTTCACGATCAATGGCCTGAGAGATCACCACTTGTTTATTTTCTGAAAGGGCAGAGAGTATTTGGTCCGTAAGAGCTCTCACAGCCTCGCGATTGATGCTGTTTGTTTTAACAGCGGCGGCCAAGGCTTCGGCTTCGACATTCTGAACATGCTCTACAGGAACTTCCACGGCCTGATTAATGGTTTGCCTCGCTTCATAAAGCATGGATTGAAAGAGGGGGATGATTCCGAACGGCTTGGAGAAATCCCCCAAAAGCGCATCAGAAGGATGATAAAAAAGAATATCCGCAGCTTTTACATTTTCAATCTGCGGCACGATACGAATAATCGCATTTTTAGTTTTTATTTCAAACGAAGTGGGTTCATTGGTTTTTCCGTGCGTGGCTACATACCACCTTGCCAAGAGCCGCACCGATTCGTTATCGAAATACAGAACATCGGACAACGATTCCGAGGGGCCTGCAACTTGGAAAATCTCTTTTAAGCTTAAGCGATTAATACTGCTGTCAGCCCGAGCATCAGCATACAGACCCTCTGGCAACCCTTTGGTTTGGATCAAGACGTAAAAAGAATCCACGCGACCAAAATGTTTGGAAGTTGCTCCTCGCGATTTAAAGAAACTTTTTTGATTCATTAAAACTTGTGTGTCAAGACCAAGTTGTTCACCCTGATCTACCAGCAGTGGGAATTCAATGTCTGAGGTTATGTCAACATTGCCAGGATATTTGAGAAGATTAGCGGCATCCAAATCTCTTGTGCCATCCGGGTTCACAAGGCCTTCCGCATAGACTCTAAAAGCGCTGTGGTCGCTGCGCTCCGCGTTTTCTCTGCCTTGACCGTAATCCACAGTGATAACAGCTCCTTTTTTTAAAAAACTTGCCATGCGTTTATACCATGCCAGCATAGCCAAATTGACGTCTATGCCGTCTCCGGGACGCGCTAAAAGCTTTTGTACGTAGGGCGCTCCTCTTAAACGAATGAGGGCTTTCACGTAATCTCTTATTTTATTCTCTTGCTGTGATTCCGAGAGAGGGCGCCACTGTTCAATGAAATTCCCGGAGTCGTCTACCACAACGTAGGATTCGAACAATTCGTTCTCTGAGGAGCCTCGGATCTTGTGTGTTGGAAAAGCGTCGGGCAGCTCATTGGATAAGAACACTCCCGAGAATTCTTCCTCAAGTGGCAAATCGACAGCAGAAGCCGGTAACCACCGAACTTTTCCTTGAATAATACTGTCAGCACTTCCTAAGAGGGTCTTTTGTTTTTGAACCAATGCGTCGCTTTTTTCAACGATCAGGTATTCGAGTCCTTCGAAAAGTTTCGGATATTTGCTCCGCAACCTTTCCAAAACAGTCAGGGCAAGTGTTCCGTTCCCAGCCCCCATTTCCACAATCCGAAACTGCGAAGGACTCTGCGCTTCTTCCCACAGGTAATGGATTTCATCTGCCAGAATTTCGCCGAATTCAGGCAACTCCGCGAAGGTCCAGAAATCCGACTGATCGAGACCTATTCTGGCCTTCCGGTAGTATTCTGCGGATGCAATCTCATGGAACCTTATAAAAGGAATGCCTCCGGTTTCGGCGATCTCCTTTTTCAGCCTTTGAACCACTTCCGGATTTAATTCGGACAACGCTTGTTTTGCCGCTTTTCGCCGTGCTTCTTTTTTCTCATCGTCCAGGAAACTTCTTCTTTTTGTTTCCAGAAAGTCCCAGCCATTCCTAAAAAAAGAACGTAGTTTGCCAAAACTGTCTTTCGTTTTTAAAGGATTTTCTCCAACCACCTCCAACGTGTTCTGTCTAATGTACTCAAGAATCTTGTCTGAGTTTCCATCTCCTGTCTTTCTTGGCTCACGGCCTCCCGCCAAATCCATAAGAAAAGTCTCGACCTGCATCAAGGTTAATGCCGGATATTGAGAAATCATTATTGAAGCCTCGTCCCCTACCTGAAGAAGATTCTGAGGCGCATGTATCGACCCACTCGAAGAGGCTGGGCGACTTATGTTGGCCAACTCTTTTGCTAGTGGCGAAAGAGGCTTGTATTCCACTCCGATCGCCAGCCGCGCCCCAACGGCAGGAGGTTCTTCTGCCTTAGCTGGAAGTCTCCCCATAAACTGCTTCCCGGCTGCCAGTACTTCTGAATCGGTGTTCGCAAGCCCCGCCTCGTACGCGAATTCTCTGACCGTATCCGCAAGTCTTGCGGCGGTTGCGATTGAACCGGCAAGACGGACGGTAGATACCTCCACTTTTTTGACGTCTTTACGGACCTCGGAAAGTAGAAGCTTCTCGTATTTGTGCTGATTTGTTTCTGAAGTGACGATGGGTGTTAAAACAGCGTAGGAGTAGCCTCTGTCTTTTAAGAGCTTTGTGAGGTGTTGGGTGTGGTAGCCGCCTGTAATGAGGAAAGCGGATGGTGGAAAGCGGAGAGCGGAGCCGCTTTCTTCTTTAAAGGCTTTCTCCATATTCCTGACAAACGCAACGTCCCTTTGGCCTACAGAATCATAAAAAGCTTCGAGGGCTTTCTTTCCTTCTTCCAAAAGATTTTTGTATGGGATCACATCCTCGAAGTACCCAAGCTCAATGAGCTTTCGGTTTAGAAAGGCTTGATACGACGCGGTCGAGAAATCCGGTTCGTTTATTTTAAAGAACTCAAAGTCTTTGGTGGACATTTGGATGGAGTAGGCGGTTTCAAGGAGGTGGAGGTAGCGGTCTATGGAGCGGAGGAGTAACGCGTCATTGGGATTTCTCGCGGCTGCGCCGCTCGAAATGACGCCGAGGCAAACCCGGTCTTCAAATTTCTCTAATTCATCCAAAATCTTGTCCAAATCAAGATCCGAGAAACTTTTGAGATATTCGAAATATCGAAGAAGGTTCGGATATTTGGAATGCGAGATGTTCTTTTCTTTTGAGATTTCAAAAATCTTTTGGAAGAAGGCAAATCGGGAGGCGCTGTTCTGCAGCGCATGAGATTTCTCGGCCTTCGGCCTCGAAATGACGGGGAAGATCTCATTTTTCTGGATTTCTTCGACTAGTGAGGCCTGTTCCAGATTGGCGAGGTTGAAATCAATGTCCTTTTCTTGATCTTGAAGGGTTTTTAGTTTCTGGATATCGGGGAAGTCTTTTAAATCCATATTCTTGGCTTGGGCAAGCTGCCACAGCATTTTAAAATCACCCAGACCGTCATTTCGAGCGAAGCGAGAAATCTCGTTCTGGGATTTCTCGGCCGCTTCGCGACCTCGAAATGACGCGCGTTCATAATCCAAAAGTTCTTTCGGATAGAGCTTTCGTTTCAACTTCTCCACAGCCGATTGAATGAGCTCCAGGTATTCGAGAATAGCTTCTCTTTTGTCGGCAAGTTTGGCGTAGTTTTCAACGCTTTTCTGGTAAAGCGCCATGTCTTCAATGCCCATGATCTTCATGGGGTGATCTGAACTGAGGTTCAAGTATTCCTCACCGGCGAGTTTTCCTTCGATGAGAAGCTTCTTTGAGATGCGTTTTATGATCTGGGGAGAAGCCAGTTTCTTTAAGGGATCCAATGTTCCGTCCGTTCCGCCGCCTTCCACGAGGACCAGTGAGACCTTGTACTTTGTCATGATCTCATCAAGGGTTCTAGCCAGGTTCTCCTGCCCTGAGAGATTGGCGTGGGCGTCTTGGATGTGAATGATGAATGGCTTGCCGCTTTGGCCTTTGTGGATTTCTTTCAAAGAACAATATTCTAGAGGCGCTTCAAATAGGATCGTAGAGGATATAGCAAGCGGGGGCACCTGCCTGCCGGCAGGCAGGGAGTATGCCAGTTCCTGACACAAAAAAGCAGATGCCAGTACTAAACTGATAAGTCTTTGTAAAACACTATTGTTCCGTGCCAATAAAAAGACCCTCTCTTAAGGGGTTTTTGACTCTAACTCCTGTTAAAGGAAACAGTTAGACTTAGTGTAAGTATACACGATAAAACAAGAAACTCAAAAAATCAAAAACTCTCCACCGTCATTGCGAGCCCTGTCAGGGGCGAAGCAATCTCCCGAGGGGATCGCCACGTCGGCGCCTGCGGCGCCTCCTCGCGATGACAACGAAGGCAATTAGAATTTAGGGTGAGGGAGTTTTCCCGAGAGCATGTCGAATTTGACGCTGTGCATGAAAACCACGGCGAAGATATGCAGATTTTGCACGACGTAGAAACTCCCGATGACGCGGTAGATCATCTGGCCGATTCCCGTCTTATAATCGTAGATTTTCCGTATAGAGACGTGGCGGTCTTTCTTTTTATAATTGTGCGATTGTAGGCCCATCCAATCCTTGAGATGCGCGGCGTCTAGAGGCTCATTTTGTTCGGAGACGTAGTAAGAGTATTTCTTCTCCGCCTTTGCCACGAAACCGTCTTGCTCGATGGTTTCAACAATCAGAAGCTTTTTTCTTTTATGATTTTCGGATGTGGTAGTTTGAATATTTATTTCTCTCATCCCAGGCACCTTGTGTTTGTCGTTTTAATGCTACATATTAAAAAAATTAAAGAAGCCGTCTAAAAAAAATAGCCTTAACTTCTCTACTATAAAAGATACACTATAAGCTAATTATATACAAATTTAATCTAAATATTGTGTTGATTAACTATTTCATCAATTTTGGCTCCTCTCCTTTTAAAATTTTTCTCAAGTTCGATCGATGTGTGCAAACGAGTAAGAGAAATACTGTCGATAAAAAGAAATTATAATGGGGCGGTAATTTAAAAAATAATGCGAGTATTACAATAGAGCTCACTGCAAGCAAGGAGCTTATAGACACCGTCTTTGTGACTACAAAAGATATAATCCAAACGGACATGGCCAGTGCAAAAAGAAGCGGGTGGGCTGCGAAGAGAACGCCCGCACCGGCAGCCACTCCTTTTCCTCCGGAAAAACCCAAAAAAGGCGTAAAGATGTGGCCGAGGATGGGGGCCAGCCCCAGCCAAATGACAAGCGCTTCGGCGGCACCGGCGTTTGAGTTGACTTTTTTTAAAATAAAAAAGGGTAAAAAGGCTTTCAAAAAATCAATGGCAAATACCCAAAGCCCGGGCCCTTTGCCCAGTACTCTAAAGGCATTGGCGGCCCCGATGTTTCCGCTGCCTGATTTTCGAATATCTATTTTTTTAAGATACTTTCCGAAAAGATAAGCGGTGGGGATCGCGCCTAAGAGGTAAGCGGCAATAAATGAAACAAGAAAAATGATCGGCTGCATGCGGCTAGGAGGGCGTCTGAAGAAGCCGTCCGCCCATTCGGATATAAAGAATCCCCGAAATAACGGTCAGGATAACTGTAGAAACAAAAAAAGCATTCTGTAAAAATTTAGGGGCCGCTATCAGCGCTACCCATAAAGTCGACATCTGAAAAACAGTCGTAATTTTACCAACGAAGTTGGGTTCGGCTTTTAGAGAACCCTGGATTACAAAGATCATCACCGATCCTATGAAAATCAAAATGTCGCGCGCTACGACGGAGATCGTGACCCAAGCCGGAATCTTCATTGAGGGAGGCAGATGACCCATGAAGGAAAGCGAAAGAAAACCCGTAAGAAGCAGCAGCTTGTCGGCAATGGGATCTATGTAGCTTCCTAGGATGGTTTTTTGGCCCATTTTTCTGGCGACATAACCGTCCACGGCATCTGTCAAGCAGGCCAGTAAGAAAATCCCCAGCCCTATCCCATACAACAAGCCTCTTTCAGGTGAGTAGTAAAAGAGTGAGCCGGCAAAAATGGGGACGAGTAGAATTCTAAAGACCGTGAGGTTATTCGCGAGGTTCATTTTACTTTATGGCACCCATGCGTTTAGGCGGCCACCAACGGAACATCGCCTTTCCGATCATGTTTTTCTTGGGCACAAAACCCCAGAATCGGCTGTCCCGGGAACTCGCGCTGTTGTCACCCAAAACATAGTAGGAGCTCAGAGGGACACGGATTTTGACATAGGGTCCGCTATAAGGCTCGTAGTTGTAATAGTAAAATTTCCCGAAAGTCGCAGGGTCATCCAACACCTTTCCATCTACCAGAATTTTCCCATCTTTAATCTCAACGGTCTCTCCTTCAAGACCTATCAGCCTTTTGATGAAATCTTTTTTACGCTCCGAGGGGGATTCGCTCGGATTGTTCGGGTCGCCGGGGTATCGGAAGATCACGATATCTCCCCGCCTGGGGGATTCAAAACGGTAAATGAATTTGTTGACAAACAGTTTGTCCCCTTCTATCAGCGTTGGGCGCATCGAGCCGGAAGGGATCTTGTAGGCCTGAACCACAAAGGTGCGGATAATCAAAGTTAGGATGAGCGCCCAGACAATAGACTGTGCCCATTCTTTGGCTTCGCGCACGAAATCTTCTCGGGTAATTTTTATTTTCATTCTACTTTTAGGGCTGCGAGAAACGCCTCTTGAGGGATTTCTACTTTTCCGAATTGCTTCATACGCCTTTTGCCTTCCTTTTGCTTTTCCCAAAGCTTGCGTTTACGGGTGATGTCGCCGCCGTAGCATTTGCCCGTTACATTTTTTCCTAGAGGTTTGACCGTTTCACGGGCGATGATTTTGCCGCCGATGGCCGCCTGGATCACCACTTCAAAGAGCTGTCTTGGGATGAGTTCCTTTAGTTTCCCGCAAAGCGCCCTTCCTTTATTTTGGGCTTTGGATTCGTGCACGATGGAGCTAAATGAGTCGCAGATTTCCGAATTAATCAAGATATCCAGTTTCACGAGCTCGCTTCGTCGGTGGCCTTTCAATTCATAATCGAGCGAGCCATACCCTTTGGACAGGGATTTCACGCGGTCATAAAAATCCACGATGATTTCTGAGAGCGGGAACTCATACATGATTTTGACGCGGTCATCGCTGACATATTCGGTGGCTTTGTAAACACCTCTTCTTTGCTCACAAAGCTCGAGGATGGTCCCGATACAGTTTTGAGGAATCAGAATCGTCGCAGTGACGAATGGCTCAAGAATGGATTCGATCTGGCTGGGATTCGGCATCTTCGACGGATTTTCAATCTCGACGGTCTCGCCGCCCATTTTCTTGATCTTATAGACCACGCTCGGAGTGGTTACGACGAGATTCATGTCGTATTCTCTCTCCAGGCGTTCCTGCACGATTTCCATGTGAAGAAGCCCCAAGAAACCACAGCGGAAACCAAAACCTACCGAAGCGGAGCTTTCAACTTCATAAATAAACGAGGCATCGCTTAAAGAAAGTTTTTCCATCGCATCTTTTAAGGCTTGAAAATCCTTGGAATTCACAGGGTATATACCCGCGAACACCAGAGGCCTTAATTTTTTGTAGCCGGGCAGGGCAAACTCGGCCGGATTTTCGGCATTGGTGATGGTGTCGCCGTTTTCCACCTCTTTGGCCGAGCGGATGTTGCAGGTTATATAACCGACTTCTCCGCAGTGAAGCTCATCACACGGAAGCGGCTTGGGGGACAAGATGCCTACCTCCAGAATGTCAAATGTTTTCCCGCTGCCCATCATCTTAATTTTTGTGCCTTTTCTCAAAGAGCCGTTAAAAATACGCACGTAGACGATGACGCCGCGGTAAATGTCAAAATTAGAGTCGAAGATCAGCGCCTGCAAGGGTTTGGCGGGATCGCCTTCAGGCGGCGGTATTTTTTCTACGACGCGGTCAAGAATTTCTTCGATGCCAATGCCCATCTTGGCGCTGGCAAGCAGGATGTCTTTTTCCGCGATCCCCAAAATTTGATGAATTTGTTTTTTGACTTTATCGGGCTCGGCCGTGCTTAAGTCGATCTTATTGATAACGGGGATGATTTCCAGATTGTGTTCCATGGCGAGGTAGAGATTGGCAACGGTTTGTGCCTCTACCCCTTGGCCGGCATCTACTAAAAGAAGCGCGCCTTCGCAAGCACGGAGACTCTTTGACACTTCATAAGTGAAATCCACATGGCCAGGGGTATCGATCAAATTCAAAAAGTATTCTTCACCCTTTTTATTTTTATAATGGATCTTCACGGCGCTGGCTTTGATCGTGATGCCACGTTCTTGCTCCAGGTCCATGTCGTCCAGCATTTGGTTGTGAAACGTTCGGGGGTCGATGGCACCGGTGAATTCCAGGATACGATCGGCAAGCGTCGATTTTCCGTGGTCAATGTGGGCGATGATGGAGAAATTACGGATGTTATTTTGTTTCATTTGAGGCCAAAGGCCAGCTCTTTGCCGCAGCGTGCCAGCGCCTCCGCCGAGGGTTGTGAAGCGGCTTCTGAATATATCCTTAGAATGGGTTCAGTGCCGGAGAGCCTGAAAAGAAGCCAGCTTGCGTCCTCGAGAATGAATTTCACCCCATCCTGACTTTTGATGTCCATCACCTTCTGCCCCTCGAAGTACAAAGGCGGGCTCGCCGACAGCCGCTCGAAGAGTTTGGCCTTAAGTTCGTTGGGGTAGTCCAGGTCTTTACGGACATAATAAAGTTTGCCGAATTCTTTTTCGACCTCCGTTAAGATTTGATCGAAACTTTTTTTCCGCATGGCCATCATTTCCATGAGCAGCAGTCCTGACAAAAGTCCGTCCCGCTCGTAAAGGTAATTCTGAAACCCGATGCCGCCGGACTCTTCGCCGCCGATCAAAACGTTTTCCCGACGCATGATTTCACAGATATATTTGAAACCGACCGGTGTTTCATGTACTTTAAGCCCAAGCCTTTTGGCGACCTTATAAATGAGCGCCGTGTTCGAGACCGTGGTGACGACGCTTCCCGTCTTTTTTAAATCTTCCACGAAATGCAATAAGATAAGCGATAGGAGTATGCCGGGAGATACAAATTCGCCGCCCGGGCGAATGGCTCCTACACGGTCCGCGTCGCCGTCGGTTACAACGGCCAAATCAAACCCGCTTTTTTTCATGAGGTCTATCGAGGGGACGAGATTTTGGGGAATCGGCTCGGGGTTAAAACCCCCGAACTGGATATTGCGTTCGCTGCGGATGCTGGTGACTTGGACTCGGCCGCCCGAAAGGATTTGTTCTATATGCTTGGCGCCGACGCCATGCATCGAATCCACCAGGATTTTCCATGGCGACTGACGGATGGCGTCAAGGCGGACGTATTTTTTCAGAAATTCAAGGTAGTTGTCGTTTAAATTTCTGACGTTTAAATTTGCAAGCGGCCCCGATTTTTTTAATACGGGATTTTTCCCTATCCATTGCTCTACAGCATCCGTGACGCTCTTTTCCGCCGAACCGCCGTATTCGTTTTTTATCTTGACGCCGTTGTAGCCCGGCGGGTTGTGGCTGGCGGTAATCACGATGCCCGCATCATAATGTTCACTGACGATCGTGAAACTTACGGCCGGTGTCGGACAGGCACTGGCAGATAAGAGAACCTCGACGTTGTTGGACGCTAAGATCCGGGCGAAAAGTCCGGCAAAATCTTCAGAGTTTTTTCGATAGTCATAACCGATCACCACGCGGGCAGGCCTTTTCAAGGTGTCACTGAAGGCTTGGGCGACCTGCGCCACATTCTCAACGCTAAAATCTTTGTCCATGAGAGCCCGCCAGCCGTCGGTACCGAATTTAATCACGGGCCTCTTAGATCCTCGATTGCCTTTTTCACGTCCTCTTTGCCAAAAATCGCGGTTCCTGCCACCAACACATTGGCCCCGGCCGCCACCGCTTCCTTGGCGGTATCTTTGTTGACACCACCGTCCACCTCGATGTCTCTATCAAAAATTTTTCTTAAATCCCTTATTTTCGGCAAAACCTCCCTCATAAACGACTGTCCTCCGAAGCCGGGATTCACCGTCATGAGAAGCACCAAATCCACATCTTTCAGATGCCCTTCAATTTTAGAAAGCGGCGTCTGGGGCTTGATGGAAACGCCGCAGAGGATCGCGTGAGAATGAATCACCTCTATCACCTCTCCCAAGTTTCCATGGCAGGCCTCGGCATGGATCGTAATAAGATCCGCGCCGGCCTGGGTAAAACTGTCGATTGATTTTTCGGGTCTTTCGATCATCAAGTGCGCTTCCAGCGGAAGGCGCGTGATTTTACGAATCGCCTTCACGATAAAGGGACCAATCGTAAGATTCGGCACAAAATGACCGTCCATGATGTCCAGGTGAAGACTATCACAGCCGGCCATTTCGACCTTTTCAATTTCGCGGGCCAAATGCGTAAAATCAGCCGCCAAAAGCGACGGCGCTATTTTAATGGGTCGACTCTTCATAAAAAAGACGCTCTTTCTCGTTGGAGGCCGCCACGTGAATGAAAACACCGATCAACGTCAGCATCCAGTGTCTCTTCCATATTCCAAAAATGATGAACATTATAGCAAAAAGACTGCCCAGAAAAACAGAAATTCGAGTCGCTTTGAAATAACCCACACGGCTCGCCAAAAAGGCGCGTAAAATTCTCCCGCCATCCATCGGAAAAGCAGGGATTAAATTGAACAAGCCCAGCACCGGGTTGATCCAAAAAAGGTTTGCGATCATTCGGGGCCAAGAGTCGAGGGACGGCGAAAAAAGATTTTTTTCTCCCAAAGCAAAATAGAGAGGCAAAAAGAGGACGATGGTCAGGATGAAATTAAAAAGAGGCCCCGCGATGGCAATCAGAAATTCCTGTTTGGGTTTTTTGGGAATCCTTTGAAGACTCGCGATGCCGCCGATGGGGTAAAGGGTGATTTCCGGCGTGTCAATATGAAAGGCCTTCGCAGCTAGACTGTGCGTCAGCTCATGCGCCAGCACGCACGTAAAAACAAGCAGAACCAGCACGAAAGCGCGCAAACCGACAGAAGGCCCATAATCTTTTCCGTAGAGAAAAGCGAAAAAGGCGGGAAAAATAAAAAAAGTACTGTGGATTTTTAAGTCAATGCCGTAGATTCGGCCGATTCGAAAAGAGCTTTTCACGCCCGATTCATCGAGTCTGTGAGTCGCATCAGACTTCTCTCGGCGTTAGAGTTCACCGGGCCCACGACGGACAAGCTGAAAGGCTTGGTCAGGAACAATTTTTTAGAAACTCTCTTAAGATCCTCCGCAGTCACCTTTTCAACGTGCGCCGCCACTTCTTCTTGGGAGATAAGGCGTCCGAGACAGACGGCATTTTCCCCCGCCCATAGCATTTGATTCATCGTGCTTTCAAGGCTTAAGTCCAACTGGCCCAAATAAAATTCTTTGGCTCTTTTTAACTCATCCTCTTTCGTTGATTCTTTGGCCATTTTTTTGAGTTCATCCAAAATCACGCGGATGGCCTCCTCGGTTCTTTCGCTGCCCACACCCGCCGAAATCACAAAAGCTCCTGTTTCATGAAACTTGCGCACCGAAGAAGAAATCTCGTAAGCAAGCCCCCGTTTTTCCCTCACTTCATTGAAAAGTCTAGAGGACATATTGCCTCCCAACAGGACATTCAAGATATCCAGGACGTACACATCCGGGTGGTCCTTCGCAAAGGTATGCAGGCCCAGGGCCAGATGCGTCTGTTCGGTTTTTTTAGAGAAGATCTTGGAAGAGGGCTGGGTTTGTGCAGGGTTAAAAGGCTGCGTTTCTTTTAAGTTTTTCTTCTTAGCCAAACCCAAGCGGGACCCGGCAACCTTCCAAAGGGTTTTGGCGTCAATCGCTCCCGCAGCGACCACCGTGATAAGACCGGGCTCGTAGTAAGAGTCCCTATAGTTTTTCATTTGCTCCCGCGTTAAACTTCCCACGGTATTGGGTGTGCCGGCCAGCGGGCGGCCGAGTCCGTGATTGGGCCAGAGAAGCTCTGCCAGATGCTCTTCGACAAGCTGTGAGGGCTGGTCTTGTGTCATTTTTATTTCCTCGAGAATCACAGCACGTTCTTTTTTTATATCGGCCTCTTTTAGAGCCGCGCCCTGCACCATGTCGGAAAGCACGTCGAACACTTCCTCGAAATGCCGGGCCGGGGCTTTGGCCAAGAAACAGGTATACTCTTCGGAGGTAAAGGCGTTGAGGCTTCCCCCCACCCCCTCCACGGCTTCTTTGATTTGATCGGCGCTGCGTTTGGAGGTTCCTTTAAACACAATATGCTCTAAGAAGTGCGAGACACCGCTCATCCGGGGTTCTTCGTCTCTTCCGCCAATGTGTACCCAGAGGCCGATGGCCACAGACCTTCTTTCTTTAAGAGGCGCGGCAATGACCCGGACGCCATTAGGCAATTGAGAAAGCATTCATTATTCCTTATTTTGGCCGAATTTTCTGGACTGCAGGTAGCTTTGGAGTATCAAGGTTGCCGCCAGGCGATCGCTTTGGTTTTTTCGTTTTTTTCTGGAAAGACCCTGCTCAATCATTAAGCGGTCCGCCTCAAGGCTTGTGAGACGTTCGTCCCAGGTTTTGACCGGACGATGAAGAGCCTTCTCAAGCTCAGGCACAAGTTCCAGCACCTCTTTGGCTTTGGGCCCCACGCTTCCGTTCATGTTCATCGGGAGGCCTATGACGATTTCCTTCACGCCATGCTCCTCGCAAAGCTTGAGGAGGGCTTCCAAGCACTGGTTTTTATTGACGCGCAAAAGGGTGTCTATCCCTTGAGCGGTGAGTCCTAACGGGTCGGAAAGCGCCAGGCCGATTCGTTTTTCTCCAAAATCAATGCCAAGAATTCTCATTTTAACGGGGCCTTAAACAAAAGGGCGGCTTCTTCGGATCGTCCGCGCGGACAAACGAGCGTGCCCTGTTTGGTTTGGGCCACGATAAGTCCGGAAATGCCGATGGCAATGAGAGGTGCGGGGCTTAAGTTTAAAATGAGAGACCTCCGGCATTCTTTCTGAATGCAGGCCCCGCTGACAAAATTCTGTTGGGCATTCTTTTTCGCTTTTTCCAGAAACATGTCCCAACTTCCGATGTCACACCAATCCATCTCAGTTTTATAAAGGGCAATATTTTTAGCTTTTTCGAGCAGCGCATAATCGATGGAGATGGCAGGAAGCCTGCGGTAGCTTTCGGCCAATTTTTTCAAATCGAATCGGCGGCTAATCCCGGGAGAAAATCTTTTCATCGCATTTATAAAAACGCCGATGCGCCAAGTAAAAATACCCCCATTCCAATAAAAGTTTTTCCTCCGAAGGTATTGAAGAGCGGTGGGCCGATCGGGTTTCTCCACGAATCGTCGCACACGGTAGGCTTGAGAAAAGCCCGCAATAGCCGAACCTCTTTCTATGTAACCGAAGCCTGTGGCTGGGAAATGGGGTTTAATGCCAATGGTTACGATCCTCTCCTCTTTTTTTGCGAGTGCGATGGCACCCTGGATCGTTTTTTTGAATAGGGTTTCGTTTTGAATGAGATGGTCCGCGGGGAAAAACGAAACGACCTCTTCCGGCCCAAATCGTTCGGCTAGCACGGCGCTCGATAAAAAGAGGGCGGGAGCCGTGTTCTTACGACGAGGCTCACAAATAAGATTTCGTTTTTTTAAAAGCGGCAGTTCCTTTCGAATCATGGGAATGTGCTCTCGGGTAGTCACAAGATGGATTTGGTCGGGGTGGTAAACTTTTAGAAGGCGCCGATAGGTGTTTTGCAGCAAGGAATGCTTCCCATCAAAACGAATCCGGTATTTGGGAAATTTTTTATGTGTTAGCGGCCAGAATCTCTCGCCGGGTCCGCCGGCCATAATGATGGCTTGCGGCATTTTAAGACGCCTTTCCTAAAGCGCGCGCCAGGGGCCGCACAAATTTTTCCGCGAAATGGGTGGCGCCCAAATCGGGATGATCCGCCAGCAACTGCACCACCGCGCTTCCTATAATAATGCCGTCGGCTGTTTTGGACAATGCCTTGACCTGCTTCGGGGTTGAAACACCGAAGCCTACGCAAAGCGGCAGCCGGATACCCTTTTTTGCAGCGAGGATCATTTTTGATAAAGACACCGGCAGGGATTTGCGCTGGCCTGTGACTCCAGCCAGGGAAACATAATAAACAAAACCGCTCGACGCATGGGCGATGAGATTTTTTCTGCGATGCGTGCTCGTGGGAGCCAAAAGGTACGTCAAATCCAGACCCTGCTGCCTCATGACCCGCGCAATGTCTTTCCCTTCTTCGGGAGGCAAATCAGGAACAATGAGGCCGTCCACGCCCGATTTTTTCGCGTCTTGGGCGAAATTCCGTAGGCCGTAGCTCAGCACAGGATTTAAATAACTCATAAGAAGGATCGGAATTTGGGATCTTTTTCTCGCTCTCATTACAAGCGCCAGAATCTTGTGAAGATCGGTGTGTGCCTTAAGCGATCGTTGAGAAGAGGCCTGGATCACCGGTCCGTCCGCCAGGGGATCCGAGAATGGCACGCCAAGTTCTATGAGATCTACGCCTTCTTTTTCAAAAGCGTGGATCAAGGCCTCATTTTTTTTAAGGCTTGGGTCTCCGGCCGTCATGAAAAGAATGAGCGCCTTCTTTTTTTTATTTTTCAGATCGCTGAATTTTTTTTCAATTCGGCCCATCGTCATAAGTGAAGCCTTTTAGACATTTGAGCCACGTCTTTATCCCCGCGTCCCGAGAGACACAGCACCACCCTATCGCTTTTTTTGAAAACTCTCTTATTTTTTAAAAGAAACCCAATCGCATGCGACGGCTCGAGTGCGGGAATAATGCCTTCGGTTTCGCTCAAGGCCTTGAATCCCAGAATCGCCTCTTTATCGGTGGCCGAGGTATAACGAACCCGGCGCGTCCGTTTCAAATACGCGTGCTCCGGGCCCACGCCCGGGTAATCCAATCCGGCGGAAATCGAATGTGCCAATTGAATCTGGCCGTTTTTGTCTTGCAACACTTCGCTTTTGGAGCCGTGAAGCACGCCGATTTTACCTTTCGTCAAAGTAGCCGCATGTTGACCCGAGTCAAGCCCTAAACCCGCCGCTTCCACACCGATCATTTTTGACCGTGTTTTCAAAAATGGATAAAAAAGCCCTAAGCTATTGGAACCCCCGCCGACGCAAGCCACAAGATAATCCGGGATTTTTAAACCTAAATTTTTTATCTGCGAAGCCGTTTCTTTTCCGATCACGGATTGAAAATCGCGGACCATCATGGGATAAGGATGTGGGCCGATCACGGAACCGATGATGTAATGCGTATTCCTTACGTTTGTCACCCAGTCACGTATCGCCTCATTCACGGCGTCTTTCAACGTTTGTGAACCGCTTTTTACGGGGATCACGCGCGCTCCGAGCAGTTTCATGCGGAAAACGTTGAGGGCTTGCCTCTCCATGTCTTCCTGCCCCATGTAGACATCGCAGGCGATGCCGAAAAGCGCGCATACCGTTGCGGTCGCCACACCGTGCTGGCCGGCCCCTGTCTCGGCAATCACTCTTTTCTTTTTCATTTTGAGCGTTAAAAGTACCTGCCCCAGCGTGTTGTTAATTTTGTGCGCGCCGGTGTGAAGCAGATCCTCCCTTTTTAAAAAAAGCCGGCCCACGCCTATTCTTTGGGCGAGACGCTTGGCTTCGGTGAGCGGAGTCGGACGTCCGGCGAAGTTTCGCAGATAGAAATCGAGGTCTTTTTTAAATTTCGGATCTTTTTTAGCCGACCGATAAACTTTTTCAAGCTCTTCGAGCGCCGCCATCAGCGTTTCGGGGACAAATTTTCCCCCATAAGGTCCGAAGTGCCCCTGCCGGTCCGGAAGTGTTCCCTTGGATAAATTAGTTTTTTTTGGCATTTTGAATGAATCTTTTTAGCAGCTTTTTATCCTTTTTTCCAGGAGAACTCTCTACGCCGCTTGCAACATCTACGCCATACGGCGAGAGCTCGCGGATCGCGCTTATCACGTTTCCGGGATTCAAGCCTCCCGAAACAATGAAAGGCTTGTCCAACGAGCGCGCCTTCAATAACTCCCAGTCAAAGCGAGCGCCGGTGCCGCCCCATCGGCCCGCGAGGCGGGTATCAAACAAGAAGGCGTGGGCCGGGGAATTTTTTATTTTCTTCCAATCAAAATTCTCATCTACATGAAGCGTCTTAATCACCGTGCGGGAAGAAAGCGCGCGAAGGGTTGAGACATTTTCATCTCCATGAAGCTGAACGGCGCCAAGCCCGCATTCTGAAGCGACGCGGTGAACGATGTGGGCGCTTTCATTTACGAATACCCCTACCGCAGTCACCCATGGCCCGAGCTTTTTTATAATTTCTTTTGCTTCTTTTGGCGAAATGCGCCGCGGGCTCGGCGCAAAAATAAATCCCAACGCATCCGCTCCGAAAGACGTCGCCGCTTGGGCATCTTCGAGATTTGTAATCCCGCATATCTTGACCCTAACCACGGGATTCCCCCAAAAGTTTCTTAAGAGCGTCCCCGGGGTCTTTTTCCTTCATCAGGCTTTCACCCACCAACACGGCCTTAACGCCTACGTCCTTCAAGTATATCAAATCTTCAGGGTTTTGAATGCCGCTTTCTGAGACAACGAACGATTCTTTGGGCAAAAGTCCGGAAAGATTGGCAGTCGTTTTAATGTCCACGCTGAAAGTGCAGAGATCGCGGTTATTGATACCGACCATTTTGGGTTTCAGCGAAAGCGCTTTCTTTGCATCTTTTTTTGTATGGATCTCGAATAAAACATCCAACCCCAGAGCTTCGGAAAGGCGCATAAATTTCTCGAGGTCATTTAGGGTCAATAGTTCCGCGATGAGAAGCACCGCATCCGCGCCTATCAAGCGGGATTCCCAAATTTGGTATTCGTCGAGAATGAAATCTTTCCTTAGAATAGGAAGTTTGGAAATGGCTCGGACTTCTTTTAAAATTTCAGCGGAACCGTCAAAAAATTTGGCGTCGGTCAACACCGACAAGGCGCTGGCTCCCGCTTTTTCATAGCTTAGAGCAATTTGCGTGGGATTGAAATTAGCACGTAAAATGCCTTTCGAAGGGGATTTCTTCTTGATCTCGGCGATCACGGCCATTGAAGACGGATGCGATTGAAGCGCCTCTAAAAATACGGTCTTCTTCGCGGGCAGTGCCAACACCTCTTTCTTAAGCGCCCCCAGCGGTTTCGCGTCCTTTAAAATCTCAACTTCTCTTTTCTTATTTTTTAGGATATTGTCCAGGATCATTTGTTTGTGTTTAGAAAATTTATAATTTCGTTAAGTTTATGGTAAGCGGTGCCACTTTCGATTGTCTTACGAGATAGGGACACCCCTTCCTTTATAGAAGCGGCTTTGCCGGCCACGTAGAGTGCTGCGCCGGCGTTGAGGCAGACGATGTCACTCGCCGGGCCCGGCTCGCCTTTCAATGTTTTTTCGGCGATGATTTTGCATTCTTCCTTCGATGAACACTGCAAAGCCGAAAGCGCCGCGCGGGGGATCCCGAAATCCTCCGGAGCTATTTTGTATGTTTTCACGTTCCCCTGCTTCAATTCAGCCACAGTCGTTTCATCGCTCGTCGAGATTTCGTCAAGCCCGTCACGGCCGTGCACCACAAGCGCTCTTTTCGAACCCAGCTCTTTCAAAGCTTTGGCCATGACGTCGACGAGACTTTTATCGTAAACACCGAGGAGTTGGCGCTCGGCCCCTGCGGGGTTGCAAAGAGGCCCCAAAAGGTTAAAAATAGTTTTTCCTTTTATCCGTTTGCGGGCGGGTATCGCGAAACGCGTCGCCGGGTGAAAAATCGGCGCGAAAAAAAAACCAAAACCTGTCGTCTCGATGCATTTTTCTATTTCGAAAACGGGCGGGTCAATCCGAACGCCGAAACCTTCCAAAAGATCCGCGCTCCCACACACGCTTGAGACCGAACGGTTCCCATGTTTTCCGATACGCGCCCCGGCGCTGCACGCCACAAGCGCCGCAGCAGTAGAGATGTTGAGTGTGTTCCTGTGATCGCCGCCTGTGCCACAGGTGTCGACAAGCTCCGGGTAATTCTTGGAAAGCCTTAATGCATGTTTTCTCATCACGCACGCAGCCGACACGATCTCTTCGACAGTTTCACCTTTTTCTTTCAAGGCCAAGAGAAACGCTTCGATATCGGCGTCGTCGGCCTTGCCCGATACGATGGCCTCCATGGCTTGAGTCATAGGGAGTTCAGTCAGGGGTAGGGTCATGCGCGTGTAAGATTCAGGAAATTTCTTAAAAGCTCTTTCCCGAACTGGGTGAGTATCGACTCCGGATGGAATTGAACGCCGAAGATAGGGAGCTTCTTATGCTGGAGACCCATAATCTCTTTTTCCAGGGTCTCGGCGGTGATCGCAAGAACTTTTGGCAAACTTTTCCTTTCCACAAGAAGCGAGTGGTAGCGTGTCGCCACAAAAGGGTTGTCGATGCCTTTAAAAATACCTTTTTCGTTATGAAAAATCCGCGAAGTTTTTCCATGCATCAGACGTTTTGCGCCCACCACCTTACCGCCGAACACCTCTCCGATGCATTGGTGTCCCAGACACACGCCCAAGAGCGGGATACGGGAGCCCATGGTTTTAATCACTTCGTTTGAAATGCCGGCGTCCTTCGGGCTGCCTGGCCCGGGCGAAATCACGATGCGTGACGGTTTTAATTTTTTGATCTCCGCCACGGTGATCGCGTCATTTCGAAATACTTTTAATTCCTGCCCCATTTCCCCCAAGTATTGCACAAGGTTGTAGGTGAAAGAATCGTAGTTGTCGATCATCAAGATCATGAATTCATGCCTTTTTCAGCAAATTCAATGGCCTTTAGAAGCGCCCTAGCCTTATTTTTCGTTTCTTGAAATTCCCTTTCTGGATGGGAATCCGCCACAATGCCGGCGCCGGCTTGTACAAAGGCGACGTTGTCTTTTACTAAAATCGTCCGGATGGCGATGCAGGAATCCAAATTCCCCGAATAACTGAAATAGCCCACGATCCCGGAATAAAATCCCCGTTTTTCATTTTCAAGTTCGTCGATAATTTCCATCGCACGCACTTTGGGCGCACCCGAGATTGTGCCCGCGGGAAACGTGGCCCTCAAAAGATCAAACAGCGTTTTATTTTTCTTGAGTCTCCCTTCCACGTGGCTGACAATGTGCATCACGTGCGAATAACGCTCGAGGGTCATAAATTCGGAAACCTTCACGGATCTGTAATCACACACACGCCCTAAATCATTGCGGCCAAGATCCACCAGCATGAGGTGTTCGGCGCGTTCTTTGGGATCATTTAAGAGTTCTTTCTCCAGCCTCCTATCCTCGGCGGCGTCCTTGCCTCGGCGGCGGGTGCCCGCGATGGGTCTTAAGATGACCTTTTTATTTTCATAGCGGACGTGAATCTCTGGCGAGGAGCCCACGAGTTGAAATCCGCCGCAATTCAAATAAAACATATACGGTGAGGGGTTGATAGACCGAAGCGAGCGATAAATGTCAAACGGATGCGAGTAAATTTTTGTCTGAAATCTCTGCGAGAGTACCGTTTGAATGATGTCTCCTCTTTTAATGTACAGCGCCGCTTTTTTGACGGCTTGGATAAATTCTGATTTTTTAAAATTCGAAGTCACCTTAAGCCGCACGGCCGAATTCGACAAAGGGGACAGACGGTCGGTGCCTTGAGCAGATTTCAGACGCTTAATTTCGAGATCTATTTTTTCAACCGCATGCCGGTAAGCGGCCTCCGCGTTTCCAAACGAATCTAAATCGACGTTGGAAATCACCTTAATTTTTTTATTGAGGTGATCAAAAATAAAAAGCGTGTCGGTAAAAATAAAAAGCGAATCGGGAATTTTTAAAACATCCGGATTTTTGTCCGGTATTTTCTCGATGAAGCGCACCGTATCGTAGCCCAGATAACCCACGGCCCCGCCCGAAAACGGCGGAAGCCCTTTAACGGAAACCTGGCGAAAGCGCTTCAGGATTTTCTCGATCTCATAAAGAGGATCGTGGGCGGTTTCAAAACTTTCCCCCTCTTTCCCCGCCCGCGCGATTGTAATTCGTCGGCCTTTACTTTTAAAAATAAGCGAGGGTGCGCCGCCCACAAAAGAATAGCGTGCCATTTTCTCGCCGCCCTCAACAGATTCCAAGAGATAAGAATAAGGCTTCTCCCCTATTTTCAAGAACAAAGAAACCGGCGTTTCAAGATCCGCCAGAATCTCGCGGTAAACGGGGATCAAGTTCCCTTCTTTGGCAAGCGCTAAAAATTCTTTTTTACTTGGGCAGATATTTTTCACTAGTAAACCTTATCGGGGTCGAAGACAAGCGGATCGGTGATATTTTTTGAACCGTCTTCACCGATTTTTTCAAAGTAGCAGCTGAAATAGCCTCTATGGCAACCGGCGACGTTTTGGTCGATCAAAAATAAAAGGGATTTGCCTTCACAGTCCACGCGGAGCTCCTTGACTGCCTGCGTGTGACCCGAGGTTTCGCCTTTTTTCATCAATTTATTCTGCGAGCGGCGAAAAAGATAAATAAATCCCTTCCGAAGCGTAGTTTTAAGCGCTTCTTCGTTCATGTAACAAAGGGTGAGCACCTTCTTCGATTTTTCATCCTGAATGACGGCGGGAATGAGCCCCTGCGAATCGAATTTAAGTCTTGATTTAATTTTTTCAAACGCCCGTTCGCTCATAACCGCACCGGAATCCCTTTCTTCTTTAGGTATTGTTTCACCTGTTTTAGCGTGTATTGCCTAAAATGGAAAATGCTGGCCGCGAGCACTGCGTCCGCCTTTCCTTTCGTAAATCCTTCGGCCAAATGTTCAAGCGTCCCCGCGCCCCCCGAGGCAATGACGGGGATAGGCACCCTTTCGGAGACGGCTTTTAAAAGTTCCAAATCGTAGCCTTCTCCTGTGCCGTCCTGATCCATGCTCGTGAGCAGTATTTCGCCGGCGCCTAACGCTTGCGCTTTTTTGGCCCATGCCACCGCATCCCAATTTGTCTTTGTTCTTCCGCCGTGCGTGTAAACCTTCCACTTTCTTTTTCTAGATAAGTCGCGTTTGGCATCGATGGCCACCACGATGCATTGCGTGCCGAAACGAAACGACGCCTCCTTTATAAACGCAGGACGATTCAGCGCGGCGGTGTTGATGGACACTTTATCGGCGCCCGCGTTTAAAAGCGCGCGGATATCCTCGAGGCGATTAATTCCGCCTCCTACCGTGAGCGGCATAAAAACCTGTTCTGCCGTGCGCCGTACCACGTCCAACAAAATGCCGCGCTTCTCATGCGAGGCCGTGATATCCAAAAAAACCAGCTCATCCGCGCCGGATTTATCGTAAAATTTCGCACACTGAACGGGATCACCGGCATCCTTTAATTTCAAAAAGCGCGTCCCCTTCACCACACGTCCCGCCTTCACATCTAAACAAGGAATTACACGCTTTGCAAGCATTGCGAAACCGCCTCCCCTACCCCCACCCACGTCATCTCGAGGCGCTTCAGCGCCGAGAGATCTCCGCCCCTATTCTGTCATTTCGAATCCGCCGTTCTTTGGCGGATGAGAACCTCTTCCCGCAAACGTCGTTCTGTATCTATGTGTCATCTCCGTCTGAAAATGGCCCGGACTTCCAATATCGGGATACCACTGATTTTGTTCTTTCAAAATCCAAAGAATCGGCGATGATAACTCCGTTTCCACTAGATAAACAAAATCCGGCATATCAAGCCGTCCGTGCGCTTTCTCTATAAACGCACGACCGATGGCGTGAGCATTGGCTAAAACAATATCATCGGATTCTAATATCAACATTGACTGCATATCGCCAACTTTTGCCTTTAGCAGTTTCGGACATTTATCACCCAAAGCCCTATCGACTCGAGTTGCCCTTTGCTCTTCTAAATCTTTAGGTGAAAACATGGAAATTAATAGCTCGCCGTTACGAACTTCGGACATGGCTTCAAACTTGGAAAGAGTTACATCGAATGGAACGCCTTCTAGTCGCTCAGTTTTGTAGTGGTGGGGCGGTTTATTCATTTTGAGCGTAGGGGCCGTCACACGCACCCACTCTTCAATTGCGCGTCGTATATTATCTTTTTTCTTTCCACGACTCCATGCCGCAGTACCACACCATATCGTAAGCTGATAAGAGCCAGGCCTAGGTAGTGTGTCTTTAAGTTTTAATTCAAGCGGTTGAAGAAGCCCAACAAATAAATGTCCATCCTCGATCTGATTTGCATAGCTTTCTATGCGCGTATGCTCCACAGCCATTTGTGGATGTTCTTTGCCAACCAAAAAATCAACAGCCTCGCTGTTTCTTTCTTTTTTTTCTGGTCTCTCTAAAATTGTCACTGACTGTCCTGACCTTCTGTTCCAAAGCGACAGAACGGATAGACATATAGCCTCTTCATGCGCGTCTTTAGCTACAGACATATTAATCGTCTTTTCGACTAGGTTCATATTCCGTTTATGGTTCAGTCCTTAACCATCATTTTAAATTCAACCTTTACTTTGCCAGTCCAAGCCTCGATTCATGTCAGGTGGTTTAGCCAGGTGTTCTGTCTTAAAATTTCCCTCTGAAAATAAACGGTCAAAATCTGCTGATACCTCTCTTTTAATTTGGTCGGCCAATAATTTGCCAACGCAGGTTGATTTTTCAGAATCGATTAACGCCCCGTCCCCAAACCGGAAGCGGCGCATTCGATTTTCAGACGAAATACCAAAGTTCGTCCGAGCGTCAATAATGGCTTTCCCAGTGATTTTTGTATTGCAGATCATAGCTGTCTAAATTAGCCGAACGCCAGTTCGTACTGAATGGCCTTCGGCGGGGATAAACTCGAAGCTCGAAA
>OBEQ010516783.1_pt1 | contig 23779 bp, 23 predicted proteins | sample 1670901 | NCBI WGS metagenome assembly OBEQ01 (sample SAMEA104232315, study PRJEB22302) | groundwater metagenome | biome: forest; feature: aquifer; material: groundwater | place: USA | collected 2011-08-07 | depth 5.4 m
AGCCCGCTCGGGATGCTCTTTTTCAAAAACCCGCCTTCAATTTTTCCAGCGAAAAATTGTTGCTCTGCTCGCCAAGTTTGCCCCGCAGACGGGGACCATGCCAAACTTGTCTGCGAAAGGTTTTTTCAAAAGACATCCCTCGCTCTGAGTGAAGAAGAAACCGCAGTACTTTGAGGATTTCTCTTGAAGCGAGGACAGAAGCTTTTCGGAGACTCCGCAGGCGAATTGCTTGGTTCGCCATTCCTATGGCGAAATTCGCCGAGGATTGCCTTGTCGCCCGCAGGAAGGCGACAAGGGGGCCCCGAAACGATTGCTGTCCGAGCGGGACTTATGGGACATCAATCAGTTTCTTTTGAAAAGGATGGCAACGGAGAATGCGGAAAAAACCCTTGAAGAGGCCGTGGGATACGCCAAATTTTTCGACGGCACAAATGGTATATTCGGAACACGAAGGATACATCGTACACATCCGCCTCCCGCCAAGCACAACGCGTAAAATCCCCTGATCCGGAGAAATACTCCGTTGATACAGGCGCAGAATATAAATAACTCCGCGTTTCATATGCGCGCGTGAGCAAAAAGACTGAGCACATCTGATAAAAGCAATTCCGGAGAAATTTCCCCAATAGCGTGTTTCGGGGAAATAACAAAACGTCCAACGCGAAGGGGAGAGGATACTTTGAGTTGTTCAGCGATCAGCGCGTAGACTTGTCTCCGAAAGCGATTGCGCACTACAGCGCTTTTTGAATACTTTTTCGCCACCACAATACTAAAGCGTGGCGCATTACCGGTTTGTTCCGAGGAATACAGTCGGGCACGAAGCACCGCACCGTTCCAAAGAAAGGAACGCTCGGTGTGGCGCGGAAAAAATTCTCGCGCAATTCTCTGTCCTCGAGGGAGCATGGGGGATTGTAAAATTATACTGCGAGGCGAGTGCGGCCCTTTGCACGACGACGTTGTACGACTTTTTTTCCTCCTGCGGTCTTTTTGCGCACGAGAAAACCGTGCGTTTTTGCGCGTTTGCGTTTTTTCGGTTGATAGGTGACTGACATAATAAGGAGTATAGAATACTTTGTCTTTTTTTTCAACTCCGCAAGCGTTTTCTTTGTCTCATAACGTTTCCTGTGTTCAAACTTTCACTGTCCACAGTTTATACACAATTTATGAACAGTTACCCGTTTTTCGCTCGCGCGAACTTGTCCGCTATAATGGGGTCTAACGTTTATTGATCTAATAACAAACGAGGCACTTATGGATAACAAAGAGTTGTGGAGTAAATCATTGGTCGACATTGAACTCGAAGTTTCAAAGGCTAATTTTAGTACGTGGTTTAAAAACACGCGAATTGTGAAGCAAGACGCGGGCACGGTATATCTTGGAGTACAAAATGAATTCGTCCGAGATTGGCTCGCAAATAAATATAATTCGCTTATCCTGCGCACACTCAGAAACACCTCAGACCAAGTACGCAGCGTTGAATACATTATCACTAAAGATGATGGGCACGATAAACCGGAACATGGGCCGAAAAAAGAGTCCCTTCCCGTTTTTGGAGCTGAGCTCCCATTACACGATGTCTATGTAAACAAAGAAGACGGATTGAATCCCCGTTACGTATTTGATTCGTTCGTTATTGGGCCGTTTAATGAACTCGCCTATGCCGCTGCACAAGCAGTATTGAAAAAGCCGGGGATTATGTATAACCCGCTCTTTATTTACGGTTCCACAGGATTTGGAAAGACTCATCTTATTCAGTCAATTGGAAACGGGGTGAAAAAACAGAATGCATCCAAAAAAATTCAGTATGTCAGCTCGGAAAAATTTTCCACCGACTATATCAATTCGCTGCAAAACAATAAAATCGGTGAGTTTAAGGAAAAATATCGCAAATACGATGTCCTCATCATGGATGATATTCAATTTCTGGTCGGAAAAGAAAAAACCCAAGAAGAACTCTTCCATCTCTACAATTCATTGTATGAAAATAACAAACAAATAATTTTTTCTTCCGATAAACATCCCAATTACATCAACGGTCTTGAGGATCGTCTCAAATCACGTTTCGGCTCAGGAATGATCGTGGAGATCACCATGCCGGAATATGAGTCGCGACTTGCAATTTTACGTGAAAAACTGAAGCAACAAGAAGTTATTGTTCCCGAGGAAATCGTTCAGTTTATTGCGGAAACGATTCAAGCAAGTATCCGTGAATTGGAGGGAACATTAAATCTTGTGATATGCCAAGCACAACTCAAAAACAAAACACTTTCATTAAATGAGGTAAAAACACTGATAAAGAACAACGCAAAGCCCACAAAACCGGTTTCAATTAAAGATATCGTAAAAACCGTGACAACGTTTTACAATATTGACGAACGCTTCATTTATGAAAAAACGAGACGAAAAGAAGTCGTAAAACCGCGACAAGTGCTGATGTATCTCCTTCGTGAAGATTTTAATATCTCTTACCCATTAATCGGACAAAAGCTCGGCGGACGTGATCACACCACTGTGATCCACTCGTGCGAAAAAATAAAAGTGGATATTAAATCTGATACATTACTCGTTCAGGAAATTGATCAGATCCGTGCCTTATTCTGAACGCAGTAACTTTCTGTTTCCTTACTTCGTCACAATCCTTTACTGTGGAGAACACTGTGGAAAAATGGAAGAATTCATTGAATAAGTTGGGGATGAATCCAATGTGTGTAGTGTATAAGTTGTGTACAATAAAAATACGTTGGTTGGGGTTTGTGGATAAGTCCGTATCTATTCACAGACTATCAAATAAGAAAATGACTCAACAACCAAGACAGTGTTCATTATTGGATTGTCATCCACATATACACACCCGTAATTCTTATAATTAGTATTAATAATGATATATGAAGCTTGAATGTGTAAAACTCAATTTGAAAGATGCGTTGCTTACCGCAGAGCGATTTACCGGCAAGCAACTTTCTCTCCCCGTGCTTCGTTATGTGTTGTTCATCGCCGGTGAAAAGTCACTGAAGCTTCGTGCAACCAATCTTGATCTTGGTATTGAAATTGAAATTCCCGCGCGTGTCGAAAAAGAGGGTGTTATTGCAATTCCTGCCGATACGTTGGGAAATTTTCTTTCCAATTTTCCCCAAGAAAAAAATGTCACCATTGAACAAGTTGGAGAACATCTCACTATTACCGGAAATTCCTACGCGACCTTATTAAAAGGATTCAGTTATGATGACTTTCCTACACTCCCTTTTATCACGAAGGGGGTAAGTATCGATATTGATGCAAAAATGCTTGTGAGCGCATTCCGTGCGACACAGTACGCAGTTGCCACATCGGACATCAAACCCGAATTTGCCAGTATTTATTGTTATACCGACGATCAATCCCTTGTTTTTGTCGCATCCGACTCTTCTCGACTTGCAGAAAAACGTATTCCCCTCAAAAATCCCCCAGAACAATTCAGTTTTCTCATTCCCGGGAAAAATGTTCTTGAGATATTGCGCGCACTTGAAACATTTGCCGGACCCGTCACATTGGTTGCAACGAAAAATCAAATTTCTTTTCATACGGAGTTTATGCACATCACCTCTCGTTTGGTTGACGGTATGTTTCCTGATTATAAACAAATTATTCCGAAGCAATCGACTACGGAAGCATTAATGTTACGGCAGGATTTTATTGACCGTCTTAAGGTAACAACCGTGTTTTCAGGAAAACTGCAACAAGTACGATTGAAAATTTATCCCGAAGAGAAACTTATGGAAATTGAATCGCGTAATGATGAAATCGGAGAAACAACTCAACAAATTGATGCCACTCTGAAAGGGGAGCCCGTTGAGTTTCTGTTGAATCAACGATTTCTTACCGACGCCCTTTCTTTCATGTCTCATGACAGTATTATACTCACGGCAAATGGCGGAGGTCGCCCATTGATTATTAAGGGTGTGGGTGATCAAACATTCATGTATTTGGTTATGCCAATGAAGGGGTAGTGTATACTGTGCCGCTATGGAATTGTCGAATATTAAAAACTTTCTCGAAGAATATCGGAAACGGATCGGCATATTTGATGAGGAACGAAAACAGATATGTGAAGCAATTTTTCGTGCAAGCGGAATTTCACTCAGCGAATCCCAAATTACCACGAAAAGGGGAGTACTTGAAATAAAAACCGACTCGGTAACACGCGCCGAGATTTTTCTTTACAAGACGCGTATTCTCGAAGAGTTGCAAAAAGCGACAAGTAAAAAGATTGCAGAGATTACCTAATCCTCAGTTATTGGACATTAAGCGGAACTGTTTTTTCGTTTTTGTTTCCTACGGTATCGTAGACCACAACGCGTATGACACTGGTGCTCGCCAGTCCGGAAACCTCTTCTTCGGGAATAAACGAGAAATCATAAGGCATTGTTCGTGTTGATCCAAGAAATGTATCATCGATAAAGAAATCAACCCGGTCGATCGGGAAACTTGCAGTAACAAGTGTTTGAATGAGAAGTTTTTCAGAACGCGAATAGGTCGTAGTTGCCACCGGGTTTGCAATGGTTAATTGTGGTAGGGATCCCGGATTGTGGAGATCATCGAATCCTTCAGGGATTGCGGTGAGCGCCTGAGGGGGAAGTCCGTGGCTTCCAATCCAACGCTGTGCGGGAATTTCCCAAAGAAGAAATTGCGGATCAGTGTAAGGGTTTGCTGGTGCGGGACCTGTCGGATCATCTTTGTTTACCCAGTAGAGAATATCATGAGGGTTGGGAATGACGCGCTCCTCGATAAGGTTACTCGGTGTAAATTCCGTCGCGCGCTTTCCGGAAATTTTATCAACCGCATATGTTTCGCCTCCATACCATATTCCACGCAGCGCAGGTTTTATTGTCTGTGGTATCGGTTGGGGTTCGAAAAGATGTTCTTCCGGAATCATTGTGAATGCTTCGGTAAAAAATGCATTCCAAAGCGGGGCAACAATAAAACCCGCAACCTTTTTTTCCATTGGTGTATTATCGTTATTTCCCGCCCATGCGCCGACGGCAAGTGATGGAGTGTATCCAATAATCCATGCATCGCGATAATTATTCGTTGTACCTGTTTTTACCGCCACTTCGTGATTTGCAAAATGGAGATATGAGTCCGCGCCAAAGGCGGGTGCGCGCGCAACGTTATCGGAAAGCACATCGGATATTTTTCGTGCAATTTCAGGATTGATAACCTGATTTTCGTTTTGTGTATATTCATACAGTGTTTGACCTTGGGCATCTTCAATTTGAAGAATTCCTGTATAAGGATTCCGTTTTCCATCATTTGCAAATACGCTATATGCACTCGTCATATCAAGAAGCGAAACTTCACCTCCACCGAGCACGAGTGTCAGACCGTAACGCGCTTTGTCAGCCAACGTGGTGATACCCAGTCGCTCGGCAAAATCAATAGCACTCTCAACCCCCACCAAATAGAGCATTTTCACGGCAGGAACATTCACTGATTGTGCGAGTGCATCGCGCACACTCATCGGCCCTCGGTATTGATGATCATAATTTTCGGGCATATAACACATTGCTGCCGTTGACCCGGGGAGTGGATTTCCTTCTGCGTCACAACGCGTGGAAAACTGAGTGGGAACATCAAAGAGTGTGGTATCGGGAGTGTATCCTTTTTCAAATCCCGCTCCGTAAACAAAGGGTTTAAACGCAGAGCCCGGTTGTCGTTTTGCGAGTGCAATATTGAAATTCCCATCATGTTTTTCATCAAAGTAATCGCGTGAACCCACCATCGTTAGAATCTGTCCGGTTTTCGGATCAATGGCAACGAGTGCGGTATTACTTGCGTTGAAGGTTTTTTCATTGGTTGCGGCGTATTGTTTGACGATTTGCTCCGCCTTCTCTTGCATGTCCATGTTGATGGTGGTGATCACTTTCAATCCACCCTCATTCAGAGTGGTTTCTCCGTATTGTTCAGCAAGCTGTTCTTTAATGAACATGACAAAATGCGGTGCGCGAATGCCGCCAATTTGAGGTGGAATAAATTTCACTTCCGTTTGCAACGCTTGTTGGTAACTTTCTTCAGTGATCATTCCGAGGTCGCGCATTTTTTTTAGTACAAGATTTTTTCGTGCCTCGAGTTTATCGGTATGGTTGCCATAAGGGGAATAGAGGGTCGGAGCTTGTGGAAGGGCGGCGAGGTATGCCGCTTCAGCAAGATTGATATCCCGTGCATGTTTACCAAAAAACGCCATACTTGCTTCTTCGATGCCATAAATATTTCCCCCATACGGAGCCTCGTTTAAATATAATGTGAGGATTTGCTCTTTATTCATCATGCGCTCGAGCTTTACCGCAAGAATCCATTCTTTGAGTTTGCGCGTCACTGTTTTTTCATTCGAAAGCAAGGCGTTTTTGATTACTTGCTGTGTGATTGTTGAACCACCTTGTCCGAGGTACCCGTTCTTCAAGTGAAGATTCACGAGTATTGCACGAAGGATTGCCTTTAATTGCACACCACCATGTTGATAGAATTGTTCATCTTCAATGGCGACCGTGGCATTCTTACTGAATGGGCTGATTGATTCAAAGGGAACAATGGTGCGTCGTACGTCTTTGTGTACATCATAGAGCAATATTGTTCCGGTGCGATCGTAGATTTTGGTCGATTGGGAGACTTTTCTGTTTTCGAAGAGACTGAAATCGGGAATTTTTATCGTTGTCGCCCAAATAAGAAAACCACTCACAAGAAAAATTCCCGAAATAAGCCCCGTGATGATAATTAGTTGTATGGAGCGACGAATGCGCTTTTTTCCTCGTACAGTGCGCTTGTTCATAGGTGTGTAATTCTCTCAATAGTAGCACAAAAAGACAAAGAAATAAGGTTATGTTAGCATTGGTGGTATGAGTATAATGATGAATGAAAAAGAGGTCGAGTTGCGCATGGCGGACATTTTTTCGCGTGGCGTAGGCACCTTTGTCGACCCTGAAGGAGGGCTACAAACAAAACTCCTCGCAAAGGCACGTGGTGAGTATGCGGGGGACATTATCATCAAGTTCGGTGTCGACCCTACTCGCCCCGATATTCATCTTGGGCACGCCGTTATATTGCGCAAGTTGCGCCAACTGCAAGATATCGGCTGTAAGGTTATTTTTTTAATCGGCGATTATACCGCACAAATCGGCGATCCGACAGGCAAAAGCAAGGTGCGCCCCGAAGTTGAACAATCGCAAATTGAGGCCAACATGCAGACGTATCTCGATCAGGTTGGAAAAATCCTCTCGCTTGATGAATCGGTTTTTGCGTGGATCCGCAATTCGGATTGGTTTACGACGATTACCGATCTTCAACTGCCCGCCGATTATAACGTGGGAATGGAAGTGAGTGTTCCCAACAACTCGACTCCCGTGCATGTTTCCTTTGACCCCAATTCATTTGTAGGAAAGGCGATCGCATTTGAGCAAAGTCGCATGCAAAAAAATATCGGCGCAAAAAAAATCGCCGTGGTTACCATGCGTTCGCTCCTTTGGGGATTAAAACATGTCACGCTTGCGCAGCTCATGGAACGAGACATGTTTGAGAAGCGAGTGAAAGATGGTGAGAGTCTTTTTATGCACGAGATGCTTTATCCCGTTTTTCAAGGAATTGATTCCGACGTTCTTGCGCAAGTATTTGGAAGTTGTGATCTTGAGGTCGGTGGAACTGATCAGACGTTCAACATGTTAATGGGAAGAAAAATTATGGAGGTAAACAAACGCCCCCCGCAATCGGTCCTTTCCTTCGCTCTTTTAGTCGGACTTGATGGAAAAGAAAAGATGTCGAAGTCGCTTGATAATTATGTTGCGATTACCGATACTCCTGCAAATATGTTCGGAAAAATCATGTCCCTTCCCGACACGCTTATTCAAGCATATTTTGAATTATGCACCTTCACTCCAATGGATGAGATTGTGCTTATGATAAAAAATATCGCATCGGGAAAAGCGCATCCCAAAGAAGTCAAAATGGATCTCGCCCAACAGATTGTCGAAATCTATCATGGGAGGGAAGCGGCAGTGCATGCGCGCGAATCGTTCGTTCAAACATTTCAAAAGAAAGAACTTCCTCTCGAAATGCCGACTACAACTGTTCGGAGAGGAACGCTCGTTGTCGACGTGCTCCTTGCGGAAAAAATCGTTGCTTCAAAAAATGAATTCCGAAGACTTCTTGAGGAAGGCGCGATTCGTGAGGGAGGGGAAAACAAACTCACGAGCCCGCTCGCGATTATTGATAAGGATATCGTTCTCAAAATCGGAACACTTCGCTTCCTCAAAATTCTTGCAGTTGAATAGTGATTGACTTCTTTCAAAAGTAGATGAAATTGTGCTGGTTGGAGAAATTTTGGTGACAGAGCCGTAACAGACATATGGTGACCGAGCCAAAATTTTGAAACCGGTGCAAGTTCGCTACTTTTGAAAGAAGTCTAATGAAACAAAAAACTCCCTATGTAAGGGAGTTTTTTGTTTTTATTATTCATCAAGAAGGTCGTCATCATCGTCATCAGCATCGGTAGCAATCAAATCATCGTCAACAATATCTTCGGTAGGATCATCAAGGAAATCATCGCTTTCTACGGCATTCGGATCGAACCCGTCACCATCAGCCACATCATCGATTAATCCTCCTGTTACAAAATCATCACTCATGATCAAACAATATTTAATGTATAAAATATTTTCTTACGCTGTATCATTTCCGGAGCTCAGTAATGATATTATTCAATATGTATCATGTTTTCGCTTTTCTGTGCAAGGAGGTGGAGGAAAGCTGTGGATAACGGTCGCTCGGATATCTTTTCTTTTGAGCCTGTCCTCGGGAAGCCCTGCGGGGCCTCAAAATAAAAGATATCCTCGCTCAAGGGATAAGAGCGCAACCTGCGGAGTCTCTCAAGAGTTGCTGTCCTCGCTTTGAGGGAGGATATCAGTCAAGGATTCTACCTCCTTACCTCGTTATATTTTGCCTCTGCAAGTGCGGTGAGGCCGAGGGCGATTGCGTCGTATTCATCATCGAGCATTTTCTTTGGCGGAAGTTTGATGAGTCGATGCACCATCGTGGTGACCGCCTCCTTGGTTGCCCGCCCATGGCCGGTGAGTGCGATTTTTATACGCAGAGGATTATATTCAAGAAGGGGAATTGTATGCGAGACCGCAATGTACATGAGCATGCCGCGCACTTCAGCGACATGCAGCGCAGTTTTTGCATTGTTGGTAAAGTAGAGCTCTTCAATAGCGATTGTCTCCGGTTGGTAAATTTCAATGAGGTGGACAATTTCATCTCCAACTATCCGCAAGCGTTCTAAAAAACTTTTTGTTGTCGATGTCTCAATGCAGGAGGAATAGTGAAGCACTGCACTTGAAGAACTTCCTTCAAGTATCGCAACCCCGCATCGTCCATACCCCGGATCAATCGCTAAAACTTTCATGCATGTATTGTAGCACTCGAAGCCGTGCCTGCTTAGTCGGCGTTCGTGTACACATCCTGCACCTCGTTGTTTGCCTCGAGTTCTTCGATGATCGTTGAAAGTGCGGCTCCATCTTGATCAGAAAGAGGAATAGTTGAATTCGGTTCCCATCCTTCTTCGGTTTTGGTGAATGCCCACGCGGCGGCACCTTGTGCGGCAAGTGAACCTCCATTTTTTGAAAGGATGTGTTTGATCTCCTGCGCCGCTTTGTTGCGATTGCCGGTAAAGGCTTCGATGATCAGTGCGCATCCTCCGGGGCCGTACCCTTCGTACGTCAGTTCTTCCATCGCCTCCGCTTCACCGCCCGCTCCTTTTTTGACCGCCCGCTCAATAGTGTCCTTCGGCATATTTTCTTTCTTCGCTTTTTCAATAAGCGTCCGGAGTCCTGGTGAATTTACATCGCCATTTGCTTTGCGAGATTCGGTTGCGATGAGGCTCCCGAGTTTACCGAAAAGTTTACTCTTCTTCGCATCCTCCGCACCCTTCTGTCGTTTTATTTGCGCCCATTTACTGTGTCCTGACATAAACAGATTTTACCGAATGATCATCAAAAGCACAATTATGACTACTCCGGAAGGCAGCCTGAAATGAGTTGACTTACTTTTTTCATTTGGCTAGGCTCAATTCAGTTCTTCTTAAAATTTATGGGAGCCGGATATGCGTACTGCAAGGTTTCATCTCGAATATCACACAATTGAAAAACTCATCGGACTTATCGATCAACCCTTTCAAGAAATTTGTCTGTGCATTTTAAAGGATCACCGGGCGCTTTTTGAAAAAGCCCACGGATCAACGCACAATCATCAAGCGTGGCCGGGTGGATATATCGACCATATCACCGACGGCATGAATTATGCATGTCAGCTTTATGCGCTTGATAAGGCAATCGGTCGCCCCGCTAATTTTTCTCTTTCCGATGCACTCCTCATCTTCTTTCTTCATGATCTCGAAAAGCCGTGGAGAATTCTTGTGAACACGGACGGTATCGCACAAAATCGCGCAGGTCTCGACACAAAGGCGCTTTTCAAGAAATTTCGCGAAGAAAAATTGCGCGACTACGGACTCACACTCACTCATACGCAACAGAACGCACTTCAGTATGTTGAAGGCGAAGGTGAAGACTATTCAAGCACTCGGCGTGTCATGAATGAACTTGCCGCATTCTGTCACATGGTTGATGTGGCATCGGCGCGTCGCTATTATGACTACCCCAAAGCGGCAGAAGATGAATGGTCCGGAGCGGAACGTTTCCGCACTTCGTGATCAACAACACCGGTGACTCGGTGTTTTTTTTATAACATTTTTTCTTGCAACTCCTCGGGATATTCAAAGCCGAGATGTAAGTGTGCTTGCTTGGTTGCGACACGTCCGCGTTGGGTGCGCTCAAGAAGACCGAGTTTGAGAAGATACGGCTCATAGACTTCTTCAATGGTTGCTTGCTCTTCGCTTGTTGCGGCGGCCATGGTGGCGAGCCCAACAGGTCCGCCTCCGAATTTCTCAATAAGGATGGTAAGGAAATGCCGATCAGGTTCGGTCAGTCCGATTTCGTCAATCTCAAGCAAGCGTAATGCTTCGCGTACCGCATTTTCATTGAGGGCGGTTTTGCCGACCTGTGCAAAGTCTCGTGCGCGTTTCAAAAAATAGTTTGCGGTCCGGGGAGTGAAGCGGCTCCGCTTCGCAATCTCGGTTGCCGCACCGGACTCAAGGGGAACACCGAGAATCTGCGCCGAGCGATGAACGATTTGTTCGATTTCGGGTTCGGTATAGAACTCAAGACGAAATACACCGCCGGAAAATCGCGAACGAAGTGGAGCGGAAAGGAGGGCAATGCGTGTAGTTGCGGCGATCAGCGTAAACGGCGGAAGTTCAAGTTGAATGGTGCGCGCCGAAGGACCTTTGCCGATAATAATATCAAGCACGCCGGATTCCATTGCGGGATAGAGCACTTCCTCAACCATTTTGTTCAAGCGATGAATTTCATCGATAAACAGGATGTCACCCGGATTTAAATTGGTGAGAATTGATGCAAGGTCACCAACTTTCTCAATTGCCGGACCCGAAGTACTCTTCAGCTGTGCTGCCGTTTCTTTGGCGATCAGGTGGGCAAGCGTTGTTTTCCCCAATCCGGGAGGTCCATAGAAAAGCAGGTGCTCGGGAGGGTGTTTACGCTCTTTTGCTGCAGCGAGAAGAATCTCAAGATTTTGCTTGATATGGGTTTGGCCAATATATTCTTCCCAGCGCTCTGGACGGAGCTTTTGGTCAAGAAATAAGGCGTCTTTTGGGGTTTCCTCGCGCTTTTCTTGTGGGGTGTGGGATAAAGTGCTTGACATAAAAATTGATTATGCTATGCTTCGTTTAGTTCAGAAGTTGCGAAAGTTTTGAAGCATCGGCAATTTCTTCCTTAGTATGCCACGATGAGGAGCATCTTCCAAGAAGATGATCTTTTTCCTCTCCCGCAGTATGCTGCACATGCTATTGACAAAAAATTAATATCATGATACACTATGATCATCACGATCTTTTGTATTGTATGGGTGACGTTCTGAATTCGACTCGAGTGTGTCACCCTTCAAACTACTAAGGCCCCACAGGGCTTCCATGATGCACTTCCGAGGATGTACTGGTGCCAAGCTTTTGCTTGTTTGCTGGCCCTCCCCTTAGGGATGTATTTAACTTTTTGCACTATTGTAAAAAGTAGTTGTTTGAAGGGTAATGTACTTGAGTACATACGGTATCACTATAACGGCTGACCGATTTTTCTAAATTTGTATTCGGCAAGATAATGAGATGACAAACAACCTGCTTAACGCAGGTTTTTTGTTAATTGTTCTACAATTATCTGCCATCGTCGAGTCCGACGGCACGCTCAACTTCTTCAAGGCTCGTTGTACCGCTGATACATTTCACGATGCCATCTTGGCGCATATCGAGCAGGCCTTGAGGTTTCGCGGCTTCTTTGATTTCACGCTCGCTCGGGTTTTCACGAAGTATTGCTTCAACAGCGCGGTCCATGAGTATGCCTTCGTAAATCGACACGCGGCCTTTGTATCCCGTAAAGGAACATTTTTCACATCCCACCGGTCGGTAGAGTTTCCCGAGATATTCAAGCTTGGGACGCATTTCTTTGATGTCCGGGAGTACACGCGTCATCACCTCCTCGTCTTTTCCTTCGGGGACGTATTCTTCTTTGCAGAATTTGCACAAGCGACGAACGAGACGTTGTCCGATTGCGATATTCATCGCGGAACTGATGATCTTGGGGTTTACGCCGATATCGATCAAGCGCGGAATCGCACCCGCAGCACTGTTGGTGTGGAGTGTCGAGAACACAAGGTGTCCGGTAAGGGCGGAGTCAATTGCGACCGAGGCCGTTTCTTCATCGCGAATTTCACCAACCATGATCACATCCGGGTCTTGGCGTACCGCGGCGCGTAAGCCACTGCTGAAATCATAGCCTTTATCATGGTCGACTTGAGTTTGAGAGATGCCGTCTAAGTGATATTCGATCGGATCTTCAATGGTAATGATTTTAATTTGCGGACTGCGGAGTTTTTTCAAACATGCATAGAGTGTTGTCGTTTTTCCGGAGCCGGTCGGTCCTGTTGTTAAAATGAGACCGTTCGGTTTTGCGATTTGGTCCACCATGATTTGGTAGAAATATTCATCCATACCAAGCTCTTCAAGCGGCACGGAAATGGATTTGGGATTCAAAATACGCATCACCACCGACTCGGCATATGCGGCGGGAAGAATGGAGGTACGTACTTCCACATCAATACCTTGTATTTTAATCGTAAAACGGCCATCCTGCGCTTCGTGGACGACATTCAATTTTACTCCGGCAAGCAGCTTGATGCGTGAGAGTACTTTTTTGTAGTCTGAATTTTTGATCTCAACCACATCTTGCAAGATTCCATCCAAACGAAAGCGCACCCGCACGATTTCTTTTTCCGGTTCAATGTGTACATCGGAAACTCCTGTCGCAACCGCACCTCCCAGAATAATTTCCACAACGGTTGAAAGTGCATGTTGATCTGCAGAAGCGATTGCACTCTCAACCACTGCTTTGACGTCCGCGATTGTTTTGATCGTTGAGACATAGCGCTGCATCGTTTCATCGGACACAGAGATCACTCCACGCGTTTCGGCTTTTGCATAGGAAACTTCTTTGTACACTTCCCATGCTTTTGCAATACCGAATTCGGAGGCGATAAAGATTGCCGGTGTGAATCCTTGGCGCTCCAATTCTTGCACAACACCGGGGAGCTTTGGGTTATTCGGTGTTTGAACGGCAACACTGACGTTGTGCATGTTCATGCTAAAAACAACAAGTTTTGCTTCTCGGGCCGTACTCTCCGGAATAAGACGAATCGCCCCGTTATCGATAGTGGTACGTTCAAGGTCAACATAAGGGAGTTCATAGCGCTCGGAAAGGATTTGGGCGAGTGCATCCGCCTCGCGGACTCGGAGATCATCAATCGCGCGCATTTGTTTTTTGTCATCAAAATGAGGCATTTCCCAACCATTGTACGCCCCAAAAGAGCCCTTTACAAGGACTTAAAAACTATATTGACAAAAAACAAAAAATAGTGTAAAGTTCATCTACAATAATATTACTGAGGCGCAGTAATTATAAAATGTGTTATGCAAAAAAAACAACGAACAATTCAGATATCTTTTCTCGCAGTACTGTGGACATTATGCAGTATGCCATTTTTTGCCTTTGCCTATGAGGCGGCCCCAAATGCGGTAACGATCGCCCCGACATTTATTACGGAAAAAAGTGCAAAGTTAAACGGACGCGTTAATGCAAATGAAATGCCCGATACTTATCAATGGTTTGAGTGGGGGCTGACTGGGGGAAGTGGAACCTATCAAACACCGCATTACGCAAGTTGGTGGGGATCACAGCAATTTAATACAAGCGCAGACATCATCGGACTTGCTCCCAATACGCAATATTTTTATCGGCAGGTTGCGGAGAGTTCACGAGGAAAAGATATCGGTCAAACGGTTTATTTTACGACAAAGCCGCTTTCCAATCCCACTCCACCTATCGTGATGGTTGAGACTGACGCTGCATCATTGGTTGCACAAGGAAGCGCAACACTGAAGGGATATATCAGCCCCCATGGCGGAGCGGGGACACTGTGGTGGTTTGAATGGGGAACAACAAACCAAATGGAGAATGAAACTCCTCATACGGGATGGGGGGTGGATTCCGGTGTAGCGCAAATTCCCATAAGCGGACTTCTTCCTGGTACCACCTATTTCTTTCGTTTAGTGGGGCAAAATGGTGAAGGACAAGTCTTTGGCGCAATAAAGATGTTTACAACCCTCGGTACACCACCACCACCCCCTTCCGAAGCTCCTCGCGCTCAGAATATTCCGACACCGGAAACAACTTCTGATGGGCTTTCTCGTAAGGTAACCACAAATGGTAGTGCAGCCCCACAAGGAACAAATCCTTGGGTTTCTGCCGATAATCGGCCCGGAGACATTCTGGGGATGCTTTTTGGAGGACGTAAGCAATCAACTGCCACCGCAAGTGCGATGGTGAGTAAGCAGGGTGCAAGCGTCGGAAATTCCGGATCCTTTGGATCATTTTGGAGTTCACTCACCGGAAAGAAAAACGTTGAAGTAGTTATTGAAAAAGTCGGACCAAGTACTGTTCCGCTCCATACCCCTGTTGAATATCGTGTCTCGTATGCATATCGCTTAAATGAGGTTGCAACCAATGCAAAATTAAAAGTGATACTTCCCGGTGATGTTGTCTATATTGGAGACAATACCACAAATGAATTTTTACTTGAGGAGGGTACGGGTCCTGAGCGTACATACATACTTCCTCTTAATCGTCTTGAAAATGGTTCCACGCGTACCGTGAGCGTGCTTGGTATGACTACGGGTGATGCAAAAGGGTTTCCTGATGCACGTGCCCGCTTGGAGTATACTGATGCGCAAGGTGTTTCCCATGTTGTTGCATCGGGAAGCGCTGCTCCGTCAACCGCTACACAAACTGCGGCGGCGGGAAATGGATTCCTCCCCGGCTCGTTGCTTGGGTGGCTCACCTATATCGCACTTATTGCGGCTGTGATCTTTGGGATTCGCAAGGCAAAGGCATACTATGAGAAACGCAAAGAAGAAATTCTTCTTCGCGAAGAAGAAGCTCGCCGCGCAAACGAGCGAGTGCGCGAAGTAGCACCTTCCAACGTCTCAACACTGGAATCTATGGGCATCGAACTTCCCGTCTAAAATAGGCCCTCCGCAAAACGGCGATCTTCACGTTTTTCTCCCGATCACCTCGGGAAGCAGTACCACCACGTACAGCTTCTCCGAGATCGCTCGGGAGAAAAACGTGAATCTCATCCGTTTGCGTAAGTCCTATATTGTAGTGTGCTAGTATGGAGCGTACATGGAGCATATTGTTGATGAAAAAGGCTTGTCTCAAGTTGCGGAAGAGTTCATACGTAATTATCCGGCCGTGAGCGATCGTGCAACAGTTATCGGTCTTTCAGGAGATCTTGGCTCAGGGAAGACCGCCTTTGTGAAAGCGATTGCACGCACATTGGGTGTTGCGGAAGCGATACTTTCGCCAACCTTTGTTATTGCAAAATTTTATCAACTTGGCGATCGGTTGCCATGGCAAACTCTCGTACATGTGGATGCGTATCGCATTGAAAACCCTGAAGAGCTTCGCGCGCTTAAATGGGAGGAAATTGTCACAGATCGGCGAAATCTTGTTATGATTGAATGGCCCGAGCAGCTCGGCGAATTTTTCCCGCCGGATGCTCCCATGCTGCATTTCCGTTTTATTGATGAAACGCATCGTGAAATCAAAGTTCCCATAACTGTTCCAATATAATTATGTCTTGTCGTATTAAATTTTTTCGAGATGTTACTCAAGCGAAAGAGACGCGGCAATTTTTGAATACGCGAGGCATTAAAAGTTATCTCCGCGAACGTTCTCCTTCAACCGTTCTTCCCGGCGAAGAACCCTTCGGTGTCGATGTGTTTGTACTCCGTGATGAGGATATTGAGGAAGCGCGCCAACTGTTAAATTATGAGTTTGGCGGCGGCTGGGGTGAGGGAGTGTCCGGGGAACCCGCTTCGTAGCGGGAGACACTCCCGCAAGACCTTGTGAGATTTTTTCAGAAAAATCCACAAGGTATACCGCTTCTGTAGGAAGAGACGCCCCAAGGGAACCCGCAAGGTGGGTAGGGCGTCGCAAGACCTTTTGATGTCGCAGTGAGTTCGTCTGCGAACGAAGCCGAGACACAAAATAAAACACCTTGTTGAGAGGCGTTTTTTTTAAACAAGTTCGTTATGTATTAGTTTTGAGTGGGGCAAGTAATTTGCGCCCAGTCTCATCGATCTTGAGGGGATTTCCGCAAAAATCACATTGTGCTGTTCCTGCGAGAATATCCGATCGTAGTTTGATACTGATTTTTCCACAGTCACCTTCAAGACAGCGGATTCCCGCAACTTCCTTGTTTTGTACAAGTTTTGCAGTTTTTAGTCTTCGGCTTCCTGTCATTATTGTTCCCTTTCAATAATTATCCTTTCCCAGATTATCGGAAACGTACTTCTTGTCAATAAAATTCCTCCCTCTTTCAAATTCGGGCGCATGGTATGATAAAAAAATGGTAGCAAAAACTCACTCCAAACGTCTTGTGCTTTTTGACGCACACGCGATTATCCATCGTGCGTATCATGCGCTCCCTGATTTTGCGACAAAACAAGGAGAACCTACGGGGGGACTTTACGGGCTTTCGACCATGCTTCTCCGTGCCATTGCGGAATTTGAACCCGATTATATGGCCGCATGTTACGACTTGCCCGGACCAACATTTCGTCACAAGGAATACAAAGAATACAAGGCAGGTCGTGCAAAAACCGATGATGCGCTTGTTGCGCAACTTATACGGAGCCGAGATGTTTTTACGGCATTTCATATTCCTATTTATGATGCACCGGGTTTTGAGGCTGATGATATGCTTGGGACGATTGTTGCACAGATGAAAAAGGTAAAGAATGTGGAGATTTTGATTGTGACGGGGGATATGGATACGCTCCAGCTCGTTTCGGGAAAACGGGTACGCGTCTACACGCTGAAGAAGGGAATCAATGATACTGTTGTCTACGATGAAGCAAAAGTTGTGGAACGTTTTGGTTTTGGCCCCACACAACTTCCCGATTACAAAGGCTTACGAGGTGATCCTTCGGACAATATTATCGGTATCGCGGGTATCGGAGAAAAAACCGGAAGCGACCTTATTCAAAAGTTCGTTTCCATTGAAGGGATTTATAAAGCGCTCCACAAAGGAAAAGAAACGCTTATTGAGGCGGGAATCAAACCGCGTATCGTAGAGTTGTTGATTGCGGGTGAAGAAGAGGCATTGTTTTCAAAAATGCTCGCAACGATTCGTTTGGATGCCCCCATTCATTATGTACTCCCTCAGGTGATATGGAGAGAAGAATTTACTCCTGATCGTGCGGTGAAATTGTTTACGGAGCTTGAATTTAAATCACTTGCCGTGCGCATCAAAAATCTTTTTGGAAAAAAAGAAGATGGTGCGGGTAATGAGCGCGAAGCGGGAGTACAGCAGGGAATATTTGCTCAGGGAGAAGATGAGAAGTCGGAGGAGGTGAACGAAGAAGAATTGCGTGAGGTCGCAATCGGACTTTGGCTGTTAAATTCGGATCAGACTACCCCGTCACTTGAAGATATTTATGAATATGCCGGAGAGCGTAATTTTGCTCATGCAAAAATAAAAATTCTTGCCGAGTTGAAAAAGGAAAACTTACTCGGATTGTATGAATCAATCGAACTTCCGCTCATTCCCGTTATTGCGGGAGCGCAACAGCGAGGGATCGGGGTCGATGTTCCTTATCTTGAAAAAATCGGAACGGAATATCATGAGAAACTTTCACGTGCGGAAAGTAAAATTTATGAATATGCCGGAGAGGTTTTTAATATTAATTCACCCAAGCAGCTCGGCATTATTCTCTTTGACCGCATGAATCTCACGGCGAAAGGATTAAAAAAAACCGATGGAGGAGCCCGTTCGACGCGTGAATCCGAACTTGAAAAACTTCGCGAGTCCCACCCGATTATTCCGGTTATTCTTGAGTATCGTGAAATTCAAAAACTCCTCTCAACATATATCGACAATATTCCCCACATGGTCGACAGCGCGGGGCGTATTCACACCACACTGCATCAGGATGGCACCACCACCGGACGTTTCTCATCATCAAATCCGAATTTACAAAATATTCCCGTGCGCGATGGGTTGGGTGAAGTGATTCGCGATGCATTTGTTGCCGCTCCGGGAAATATTCTTATGGCATTTGATTATTCTCAAATTGAGATGCGTGTGTTAGCCATGCTCTCGGGTGATCCGGGACTTGTCGAAATTTTTACTTCCGGATCAGACATCCACACTTCGGTGGCGTCGCGTGTTTTTCGAGTCGCACCGGATGCGGTGAACAAAGAAATGCGCCGTCGCGCTAAGGTGATTAATTTTGGAATAGTATATGGTATGGGTGTTAATGCGTTGAAGACGAATTTGGGGTCAACGCGTGAGGAGGCGCAAGCATTTTATGATCAATATTTTATCACCTTCCCCACGATTGCCGCATATTTTGAAAAGGTAAAAAAGGATGCAACCAAAAAAGGTTATACGGAAACTCTCTTCGGCAGGCGCCGTCAGTTTTCGAACCTACGCTCACGCATTCCTTTTATGAAAGCGATGGCAGAGCGTATGGCCATGAACGCACCACTGCAGGGTACGGCGGCGGATTTTGTGAAAATTGCGATGCGTGATGTTGATTCCGCACTGCACAAGGAAAAATTAACCGATGATGTTGCGCTCATTCTTCAAGTGCACGATGAGCTTATTTTTGAAATTACGGACAAAAAAGAAATTATTGCTCACGCAAAACAACTCATTGCTCGTGTTATGGAAAATGTTGCACAGGGAACTCCGGGCGCGGGTGTTCCGCTTGTGGTGGATATTGCAGAAGGAAAACGTTGGGGAAGTTTATCTTGATATCCTCGGAAACTCAAAGGATGTCTTTCCGGAGCAGATTCATTCCTTTTTCAGGTAAACATGTGTAGAGTAAGGAGATGAAGCATCGATTATTTTTTCTCACCATTTTTATTGCTTTTTCTTCTTTTCCTGTAAGCCTTTTTGCCGCTTCGCCTCAATTTATCTACAGTGCATGGCTTCCATACTGGAAGAAAGCGAGCGGAACACCGGAGGCGCTGCTGCATATCGATCATCTCAACGAAATAAGCCCGTTTTCGTATGAGGTCGAACAGGATGGAACTATCGGCGATAGCATGCATCTTGGTGCCGAACCGTGGACAACACTCTTTGCTGCTGCCTCATTGAGTAAGGTGAAAATTATCCCAACGATTTCGTGGATTGATGGAACCGCGATCTATGCCACTCTTTCCGCCACATCATCACGCGCACTCCATGTGAATGATTTGGTTGCGATGGCGCATCGGAATAATTTTGACGGACTCGATATTGATTATGAAGACAAAAAAGTCGCAACAAAATTTTATTTTTCTCAGTTTATTAAAGAGCTTGCGACAAAATTACACAAGGAAAAGAAAGTGCTCTCGTGCACCATCGAAGCGCGCACACCACCTTCGTCTCTTTATGTGATTCCCAAAAAAGTGGAATACGTGAATGACTATAAGGTGCTCAATAAGTATTGCGATGAGGTGCGCATTATGACCTATGATCAAACTACCGCTGATATTCAACTCGCTCAATCAAAAGGAAAAATGATGCTCTACGCGCCCGTCGCAGACAATGACTGGGTCAAAAAGGTGATTGCTGAAGCAGCGAAAACCATCAGTCCTAAAAAAATCATGATGGGTATACCTACGTATGGTTATGAATTTATTGTCGATCGGAGCACGGCGACAACAACCTACCGCAAAGTCCGCAGTATCAATTATGCCGATGCACTTCTTCTTGCAACAAGTCTTGGAATTAGCCCTGCACGCAATAATGCCGGTGAACGAAGCTTTAACTATGAAAAAAATGGAGTACTTCATTACGTCTCTTTTAATGATGCTGAGTCGATCAAGGCCAAAATCGCACTTGCAAAGAAATTGAAGCTTCGCGGGGTAACTCTCTTTAAAATTGACGGCGGAGCCGATCCGCTATTTTGGAATGCGCTCAAGTGATTGGTTCCAAACGGTCTTTGAAGCCACTGGGAATTGAATGTTGGGTCATATTGCGCTCTCGAGTTACAATAAGGCAATGATTACTGCTTTCCTTGGGGCAAATATGACAAAGGCGCAATCGGCGCTTTTACAAGCACTCACCGAGGCAAAAAATGAGCATCCCGAGGCTCTCGTCACACGTTTTGATGACCTATCTTTTGATAAAGCAAGGGCGCTTGAGGCGCTCCAGTCGGAAAATTTGTTCGGTAGCCCCAATATTGTCGTATTCAGTGGGATTCTTGCTCATGCGGAAGGAGAAGAATTTTATGCAAAAGGACTTAATGAAACTCAGAATAATGTCTATGTGTGTGAAAGTGAACCCTCCAAAGAGCTTGTTGCGCTATTAAAAAAAATGGGAAAAGTGGAAGAATTTCCGCTCTTGAAAAAGGTTGAAAAACGCGAAAATAGCTTTGCTATTGCTGATGCGGTGGGAAATAGGGATAAGAAGAAGGCATGGGTAGAGTTTGAGAAACTTCGCCGTCGCGGGGCTTCAATGGAAGAGGTCCATGGAACCATATTCTGGGCCGTTAAAAGCATGTATCTTGTGGCCATCCTTCCTAAAGAGGAAGCACTGAATACGGGAATGAAGGAGTTTACCTACCGTAATTATCAAAATTTTGCAAAAAAGTTTCTTGTTCCCGAGTTGAAAACAAAGCTTGCCGAGCTTAAGGAGATGTATCATCGTGCCCATCGCGGCGAAGGAGAACTTGACATTTTCCTTGAAGAATTTCTCCTACATCTTTAATCCAAAGGCAGCCTTTGGACTTTGAGGGAATAAAAAAAGGACCGGCAAGCACCGGCCCTTATTGTTGGAGGGGAAAACTTTTCTTAATTGTGTAAAGAACTACTGCGAGGATGCAGTAGTTTCTCAATGAGATAAAAGAAACCATTACATTTCGCGTCTAGGACAAGTATACGCATGTCCTTTATAGTTATCAAGGACAAACTGTGGATAACTTTTCAAAGAAGTGAAATAATTTATGGACTATGTTATAGTTTTGAGATGAATTCTCAAGGACAGCTCGTGCTTATTGTGGGTCCCACTTGTGTCGGGAAAACGACGGTTATTGAGGCCTTGCGAAAGCAGTTACCGAATACAGGCCTCATTATTTCAACGACAACACGGAACATCCGCCCCAATGAGCTCGATGGTGTGGATTATGAATTTACTACCAATGAAGACTTTCTCCGCCGCATTGAAGCGGGAGAGTTTTATGAGGCAGTGGAGCGTCCAACAGGCTACTACGGAAGTTCAAAGCTTCATGTCGCAAAATTGCTCAGCGAGTACCCTCTTGTGTTCGGCGCCCTTGATGTGGAAGGATGTCGCATTGTTAAAAAATTGGAACCCGAGACTTTGGTGATCTTCCTTTATCCCAGCAATATGGATGATTTGACGAAGCGTCTTCATGGGCGGGGAACAGAATCTGAAGAAATTACCGCACGGCTCAAAATTGCGGAGGAAGAAATGCATTCACGAGATGAATTTGATGCATCAGTTGAGAATATTGATGGTAAGTTTGATGAAACCGTACAAAAAGTACTTAGAATCTGTCTCGCGTCTCAGCGTAAGCAAGAACAATGAGACTTGTCTTTCAAAATCTTCATATTTCTGCACCACAGAGAGTACTTCCATTTTCTAAGACGGAAGACCGTCAAGAAAATTTGGTCGCTCCAAATTCTCCATTTTTCGTCGTCGTATCACCACAGAGAGTACTTCACCATTTCAGTACTCGAAGACTCGATGAAATGGTTGGTCGCCCGATATGACTTCTCAAAATGAAGAATTTTCGCGACGAAATCTGAAGATTTATGGAAAGACATGAGACGTGAGACAGGTTCTTGGAATTATCGAGAAATTTTCCGATTAAAAACAATAAAAACTCAACCGCGCTCTATGGCGCGAGAGCTTTTTGATTTGACTTCCTTTGTGTGGAGGATAGAGTGAAAAAGGATGTCTTAACTTGATATGAGGAAATAGAAATGGACGCGACCGTGATCGGTGTTCCTCGCGAACGCAAAGAAAAAGAGGGAAGGGTGGGGCTGACTCCTGCTCTTGTGCGCAGTCTACGCACGGAGGGTTATGTGATAATTGTGGAAAAAGATGCCGGACTGTTGTCGGGATTTTCCAATGAGGAATATATTGCTTCCGGTGCACTCCTCGCCCTTTCCGCTCTAGATGTTTATCGACATGCGGATATTGTGGTGAAGGTCAAAGAGCCGATTCCCGAGGAGTATCAATTCCTCCCGCTCTTGCATGGCAAAATTCTTTTCACCTACCTTCATTTGGCCGGTGTGTCGATTGAGCTCACAAAAATCCTGCTTCATGAAAAAATTACCGCAATTGCCTATGAAGCAGTTGAAAATATGGTGAGTGGGAAACGCATCTTTCCGCTCTTGGCCCCGATGTCGAAAATTGCGGGCACTCACGCTATGCGGCAGGCGATTGCGTATCGTCTCTCGCATTCTCCTGTTTTGTCCGATGCGCAACTTCTTCAAGCGGTGATTATCGGAGGCGGAAATGTGGGAGAGGCAGCACTTCGCGAAGGGATCAGCGCATCTCTCGGATCGGTATGTGTGTTTGAACTGTCTCCGGAGCGCATTCTCGAACTCAAGCAGCGTTATGCACGCTCATTGCCAACCAACGTATGTATTCGGAGTCTTTCAGATCTGTACTCTGCGGCCGGTATGCATATACTCGAAGGTGCAGATATCGTTGTGAGCGGAGTGTTAAAGCCGGGAGCCGAAGCACCCAAGGTGCTTTCCGGACTCGAGCTTTCACTCATGAAATCCGGCGCCTATATTGCCGATGTCGCAATTGATCAGGGTGGCTCAACGGAGTGGTCTCGCCCAACAAAGCCTGGGGAAACCTATAGGCGAGGGGGTGTAGTCTTTTCATGTGTTCCCAACATTCCGGGATCAACGGTACCACGAGAAGCAACACTCGCACTCTCTGAAGCGACGTACAATACGCTCAACCTTATTGCATTTTACGAACGTATCCATGGTCGGAATATCGCTCCGCTCTTTAAAAATTTTTCCGGAGTGCGCAAGGGTCTTCAAAC
>OBEQ011292405.1_pt1 | contig 23752 bp, 23 predicted proteins | sample 1670901 | NCBI WGS metagenome assembly OBEQ01 (sample SAMEA104232315, study PRJEB22302) | groundwater metagenome | biome: forest; feature: aquifer; material: groundwater | place: USA | collected 2011-08-07 | depth 5.4 m
GAGGCCCCCGCTTTATAAGCTTCTTCTAAACCTTCTGTATCGGATCTAGCCGTAATAAAAATGACAGGGATCTCCTGCAACTCTTTTTTCTTATGGATCTCTTGAATCATCTGAATGCCATTCATGATGGGCATCATGATATCACTAATGATCAAAGCCGGTTTAAAATGAGATGCTTTTTGTAAACCTTCTTCTCCATTTTTTGCCAAAAGGACATTATAGTCAGCTTCCAAACATTGTTTTAAAGATTCTCTCACTTCGGCATTGTCATCGACGATCAAGAGAGTCGATTTTGAAAGATCGAGTTTAGCGGTAGTTTGTTGAGGAAGAGATTTTCTTAAAATCGGAGTAGGCATTTCTTCGGGAGTACGTTTTTTCGAGAGTTGTTTCCCTGAATCCACAACAGGAACACGAAAATGTTCCTTGCCTCTTGGAAGGGACAATTCGAATGTTGTTCCTTGACCCAGCTCGCTGGTGACCGTCACTTGACCACCGTGTTGTTCGGTAAAGTCCTTCACCAAGGAAAGACCCACACCCATTCCTTCGAATGATCGTGTTAAACCTTCTTCAACCTGCATGAATCGTTCAAAAATATGCTGTATTTTTTCTTTGGGAATCCCGATCCCTGTATCGGATACCTTACATCTAAACGTAGAGTCTTCATCCCAAATCGACATGGTAATTTTTCCACCTTGAGGGGTGAATTTATGAGCGTTCGATAAAAGATTGTAAAATACTTTGTCCATTTTTTTGATATCGAAACTAACCGGTTTCAAATCTCCCCTGATTTCTAAATGATAGGTGATATTTTTTTCCTTGAAAAGGGGAGTCATGGAATAGAAAATCTCTTCACAATATTTTCGAACATCAATGATATCAGAAACAGCCAGTTGAGGTTTTCCCACTTCGCTGCGTGCCACTTCAATCAGGTCATTAATCAATGAAGAGAGGCGGTAAACATTGCGTCGCACGATTCGTATTTGATCTGGTTGCAGTGAAGCTTTTTCTCCGTCTCCCTCTAAAAGAGCTTGTTCGAGTGGATAGATAATCAAAGTCAACGGTGTTTTAAGCTCATGGGAAATGGTCGCTAAAAAGTTGGATTTTGCCCGATCTAATTTTCTAAGTTTTTGGCGATCAAGAAATTGGATTTGTCGAAAAGTATCCCAGGAAAAGGTAGCTGCATTTGCAATAACAGCTGTGGAAAGGAGAAAACAGTTGTTGCTGATAAAGAGAGGATAATCCGTGATATGATCAAAAATAAAAATGTTTAGGAGATAAGCCCCATAGAGAAGAATTGTGGTGATGACGGCATCACGCAGGGGCCATGGCATCAGAACGGAATAACCAAGCATGACGAGGTTAAGACCGGCGTAGTAAATGCTTTTATGTCCACCAGCCAGAATACACATGGCAACAATTCCCCATCCCATGATGACGAAAGGGGTGAATGCCAAAAGATGCACATATTTTTTGCCTGGAGATGTAAAACTAATACTCAGGGCGAGCACCACTAATAGCGACATGCACACGCGGATCCAAAAAAAGGTAAGAGCAAATTGGGGATAGATAATCCAGTCCAGGCCATAAAAAATAAAGTTAAGAGAAAAAGCCAGGTAACAAGTAAGGCGAATGCGTTCTAACAAAAGTTTATTGGTTTCTTCCTTAAAAACTGGAATAAGGTCCGGATAATTTTCTAGAAGGTTTTTGGCCACTGGCGGCATTGTCTTAGATTTAAAGGGGAAAATCAATTTTTTTATGAAGAAACTGACCCTTTTGGATATCACCGATCGATCATAAGGCGATGACCTCAAAGGATTGTTAGAAAAAGTGTGGAGACGAGGGGGATCGAACCCGATTTCACCCTTCAAGACCTTCTCCAAAAAATCATCATTTCTAAAAAATCAACGGGTTAACCGATGCCACCCATTGCCATCAATGTCAATTCTTTCACTAAAAGTCACCCTCAGGGCACTTTTCGGGCACCACTTTTTTTCGATGGGAGGGAAAATGTCCATAAGACCTAAGTCCTCTTTTTTATGCCTGGAACATGATTTTCTAAAGCTTCTGATCAGTCTTAAAATCCGAGGAGCCTCTTACCAAATCGCTCTGTTTATTTACCAGCAGACAATTGGATTTGATAAGCCATCAGCTCCCCTCTCTGAAAGTTGGATTTCAAGATATACCGGCTATTCGAAGGTGACCGTTTCGCTCTGTTTGGAAAAGTTAAGAGAAGCCCAGATTATCCAAATTGAAATTCCCAAAGAGAATCCTTGGAAGATGCCTCGGATTATCTCACTCAAGCTCGATCGTTTCCGGAAAGAGCCCGTAAGTGTTAAAGAAAGTTTAACAGTCAAAGAAATCGAAACAGTTGAAGTTTTAAGAGCTCAAGAAACTTTACCCAGAAAAATAAAAGAAGAAATAAAGAATAAATACTCCCCCCTTATCCCCCTTAAAAATCCTCCTGACGGGGGCGAGGTTATTTCTCAAGAACACGAAAAGGCAAAAGAGATGGTTGATCTCTTTTGTGAGCTCCGTGGAATAACGAAGCACCCTCAATCCTTGAAAAGTCGAGATACTGAAACAGTGCTTCACTGGAGGCAGGAAGGATACTCTTGGGAAGTCATACAAAGAGCCGTTACATCTGTCGCCAAGCAAGTGGATACCAAGAGCATTAAACGTGCGGAATACAGGTTAGGAGAGGTTCATCATTTTAGGGAAAAGGAAAAGTGTATGTCTGATCAAAAGGCAAAGGAAGAGCAGAAAAGAAATGAGGAGATTGAAAGTGTCTGCCGTGAGCGAGATGAAATTGAAATGATCCGCAAGAATGTTTCTCCTGAAGAGATTGAGTCTCTTTCCCAAGATATTCAGAAAAAGTTGAAGGCCGAAAAGAACTTGCCGGATTTTCTTTTGCCCTCTGCGGTTAAGCAACAAGTGAATCAAATTCTTAGGAGGAAATATGGTCACAACACTACAACACACCCTTGTCCTTTTGGATTACAAGAGTCAGCTCCCGCACATCACGTTAATGTTCAATGATTTCCAAAGTATCCACTACTATTTGCATCCGCAAATTTTTATGACCACTCCCTCTCTACGTCCCTTACAGGGAGCGAGGTAGTGGTCATAAAATTGTAGGGGAAAATTGGAATCAAGAGTGAGTCGTGAAGTGCGGGAGCTGAGAATAATCAAAAGTTAAAATGAAAGGAGGATGAGAGAATGGAAATCCAGAATGAGACAGGAGAAGTAGCAGAAAAGAGAAAGTATTATCCAAAGGTTTATAAGAGATTGTTTTTACAGGATCGTGATGTGGAGATGATGAATTATTGTTTGGAACAGAAGTTTTTGACGTTGGAGCAAGTAGCGAAGAGATTTTTTAAATCAAAGGAAGGAATCAAGTATCCGTTGCATACGGCTTATCGGAGAGTTTTGACGTTACAGAAATTTGGGCTGGTGACATGGTTTCCGTATGAGCCCGGTGGGAAGAAAGGGGTTCAAACGACAAAATTAGGAGAAGAAAAATTGAAAAACCGTGGAATTGAGCCGCTACCGGTTTGTGGGATCAATTACGCAACAGCCGAGCATGATCGACGACTGACAGACGTCAGGATTGTATTTGAAGAATTAGGGCTCCTTTCGGCTTGGACTTCGGATCGTTTTCTAAAAAGTCGAGTCACTTCGGGCCGTGTCCCTGATGCTATTTTCCGTTTCAAAAAAGGTCACTCCGTAGCTTTGGAAGTCGAAATCGCCTGGAAGGGAAAAGAGAGGTATCTGAAAATTTTCGATGAATACACCGATAGAAAATTTGGTGAAGTGAAATTTCTTTTCTATATCTGCAATACAGTCGAACAGATTAAAAAATTGGCCGCGCTCACTGAAAGTCAGCCTTGGGTTTACTTCGGTTTGTACGAACAATTGATGCGTAAAAAGGGCGATACGGCCTTTGCTAATAAGAAAAGCCAATTTAGGCTAAGGGATCTAGCGTGAAAGAAAAATTAGCGACTTACGTCATTATGAATCAACAAACTGGGTGGACAAAATTTTGGGATACGTTACCTTTTTGGGCTTTTATTATTCTGCTGGTAACAATCGGGTTCCTATATTTCGACAAGTGTTTGAAATGGATGGAGGATGTTATTGCTACCTTAGATAAACGCATGAAGGCGATAGAGAAGAGATGTGATGAACTTGAGAAAACTCTCCCGGAGTATCGGAGGCAACGAGATCAAATGGCTCTACTGACAAGAGATTTAGATAACTTGAGAAATGCCGTCAGCAACATAAATCCGCTTGGAGCTATTGTGGAGGAGCAGGATGAGATGGATTAGTTTTTTGGATTGAAGCTGAAGAGTATCTGATTTAGTAATGACTTAAAAAACTCTAACAAATATCAAAAATTACCAGGCGTGTTATGAAAAAGAAAAATCTTGAAGGGCCACAGGAATCCAAAATTCTTCTCTATCAAACTGAAGATGGCCAAACTCGTCTCGAGGTTCAGCTTGAGAAAGACACTGTCTGGCTATCGCTGAACCAGATGGCAGGACTCTTTCAAAGGGATAAATCAGTCATTTCCAAGCACATTAAAAATATTTTTGAGGAAGGTGAACTTTCATCGGGTTCAGTTGTTGCAAATTTTGCAACAACTGGTCCTGATGGCAAAACGTATCAGGTCGATCATTACAATCTCGATGTGATTATTTCGGTTGGTTACCGCGTCCATTCCCATCGTGGAACCCAATTTCGTATTTGGGCTACTCAACGGCTACATGAATATATCGTCAAAGGTTTTACAATGGACGATGAGCGCCTCAAACAATCCGGTGGAGGCAATTACTTTGATGAGCTTTTAAGCCGTATTCGAGATATCCGTTCGTCGGAGAAGGTTTTTTGGCGCAAGGTCCTCGATATTTATGCCACCAGCATCGATTACGATTCCAATACGGAAATCTCACAAAATTTTTTTGCCACCATTCAAAACAAAATGCATTGGGCGGCACATGGCCAGACAGCTGCGGAAGTCATCACCGAGCGTGCCGATGCTTCAAAACCCTACATGGGATTGACCACTTGGTCCGGCACCAAGCTACGCAAATTGGATGTTGTCATTGCTAAAAATTACCTCAATGAAAAAGAATTGAATCTTCTAAATCGGATTGTAACCGCTTATCTTGAATTTGCAGAACTTCAGGCCGTTCGGAAGAAGGCCATGTACATGAAAGATTGGATTGCCAAGCTCGATGATTTCTTGCGTTTAGGTGATCATGATATTCTGACCCATGCAGGGAAAATCAGTCATGAGATTGCCGTTGCCAAAGCAGAGTTGGAATTTGAAAATTATCGACAGAAAAACTTAAGCGAACCCAGCACAGCAGAAAAAGATTTTGAAAAGGCAATCAACAAAATTGAGCGCCTAAAACTGAAGGCACCTGGAAAGAGCAAGAAGAAATAAAGAAGTCGGGAAATGCAACTTCATTTTACCCTTACTCAATACGTATAACATTCTGCATGTGGACTCTGGGTATTATCAGTTAGATTATTAACGGTTCCAAGTCGATATCCGTTAGAACTCGTGCGGAAACGTACACTACATGTAGTTATTGTATTAGCCCAAGAATTAGCTGGCCATGTACAATCCACCCGACACTCTCCACCATCAACAAGCTCTCTCAAAGTATTCATTTCAGGAGGGGCATAAAGACTTGCATGAGAATCACCAACGACTAGATTTGTATATCTCGCTACTCCACAACCCTGCTGACGAGAAGTAACATTTACAGCGATCGTACATGTTCGACTATAAGCTCTGTAAAGTTCATCATAACTAGGACCAGTATCGACTGGTGGTTCAGTAGGAGTTGGTGGAGCTTCAACGGGCTGTCCATAACAGCCTCCTCCAATAAAAGTGGATAATACAAGAGCTCTGAAGTTGGTTAAGACATTCATAAGTATTTCTCCTAAGTCTAGGGTATCCAAGACTTTCTTTATTATTATCGTCCTAGCTCCAAATTTGTTGCGTGTTAAAGTGATTTATTTTCATAATTTGTCTAAATGATCTTGAATGCGTTTCAAAATGTCTGACAATTTAGGGAAGTCTTTATAGTAGATAATTTCAGTTTTTAAATACTCCTGCTCAAACTTCTTAAAAACCTCAGGAGAAGAAAGTGTAAACGCGTCGGTCTTTCGAAGATCCATTTCTAGGCTCTTAAAACGATCTTTTTTATGCTGAAGGTATTCTGGAGTACCAATAAACGCAGCAATCTCCGGACGTTCTATCAGCTTATAAACATCATAATAATGTCTCAGAAAATTATTGCTGAGCTTTCCAGTTTCCTGAAAATTACGATACTTGCTGGAGATGGTTTGTAGCTTTTCAACGAAGGTATATTCAGGATTGTAACAGTGCACTCCGAAAGCACGATTATCAACGACATCATTTATCTTTTCCAAAGCTTTGTCATAGGCCCAAGAGGAGATATTCACTTCAGTGTTGGGTGTCGTTTTATCAAAACCCACTTCGAGTAAAATACCTGGCTTCAAACCAATGACTGGATCAAATTCGGATTTGTAATAAAGACGAATGCCTGCGCTTCGGAATTTACCATCATCAAAAACGCGATCTCTTTCGATACTTTCAATATCAGGAATTGAAATTTCTTTCGCGAGCCAGTCAAAAAAAGATTCCCTCGATTTTACCTGACTAGGATTATCTTGGTTTTTTCCTGTTTTCACATCCCGCCCTGCAGGAGGCTCAATTTTGATATCAATGTCTTCCGAGAAACGATTGATAATTCCAAAACCTTTTGAAAGAGACGTGCCGCCCTTTAATTGAAACACCCAACCTTGCTTTTGAAGAGCATGCAGAACATGCATAATCCAATAATCTTTTTCGACAAGTGATGGCTCGTTGATGTGTTGATCCCTTGCCGCAATGCTTAGCAGTTCTTCGAACTCTTCATGATGATGAAGGTATCTAGGAGGCATAGGTTAAATTGTTCTCCAACAAATCATGCAAACGCTTTTGCGTTGAATAAGTCCCATAGCGTTTCGCACTTTTTTCTAAATTTATCTTATCAAAATCAGGAAGTTTTTGGGTTAAAACTTCCAATAACTGGCCATGTTCTTCTGGCAACATTTTTAAATTATTCAGCAGCTCTACTAAAAGCACTTCCTTTGTCATTTCTCTCGGAACATTCAGCCGTCGTTGAAAAAAGAATGTTCTCTCTCCCAAACTCAATTTTCCATGGCGCTTTTGATTCAAGACCACGGGCACGTTATAGAGTTGGGTAGTTCCGAGGCCCAGAGAATTAAATGAATTAGGAGAATAAACAAGAAATTTGGAAGACTTCAAAAATCTCTCCAACAACTTATTCTCTTCAGCGGGCACTTCTCCAAAAGTGGATTGGCGTGGGCAAAGGTACAGGCCATTTTGCAGCTTTGTTAAAGCGCCTTCTTGAACAAGAGTTTTTAAATGACGATCCACATTGGAAGAAAAAAGCGCAAGATCTGCTCGCCGGTAAACCTTCCCCGGATAAAGTTTTCTTCTTAAGAGATCGACTGTTTTTTCATGCATATTCATTACCTCTTGAGTATTATCGGACATTAAGAGGATAAAGTACATTATTTTAATAAAAATCCATGTAATAACATTTATAAGTATATGATTATATTAGTTAATATTTTAAATATTAAAAAATAATATGTTGATATCTGTAATATTCTGAGATCAGCAAAAGAACTCACGGTCAAGCTGAGATGGACCTGTTACAGGGACTCTAAAAAAATGCCGAAACAAAATTCTAGTGTCTACGATAATGGAAATAAGGAAAAACTCTATGAATCTAGTTCCACGAACTACTCTACTGGCGGCTCTATTAAATCTTGGGTGTGGTACGAAATCCGGATTACGAATACCAGATACCTCGCAATCCTGTTCTGACATCAGGGGAAGCATCGCTAGTTCTCCGCTAACTACTTATGTCATTGATAGCACAACACGGCCATCCTCTTTATTAATGGCTTTCTCTTGGATGTTTGCATGGAGACCCCGTGAATTTGACATTGAAATGGCGAGGGGTGGTCTACACAATGACTTTCCACAATGTGCACCTTCTGATATTTCCTCTGATTTTGTACGAGTGGCTGTCGTCCCTCTTCCCATCCCAACTCCTCCTGACCAAATCGTCCGAGGGGTGCGTGTTTACTTACCCGAAGATGTTCCCGTGTGTATTCGCGTAACACCCGTTTATACGGATTGTCGGGGGACTCTCTTCTGAGCTCAGCCCGGTGCGTTTACCGAGATGATAAATTTAAAAAAATGTCAGGATGTCATGTCTCCATATGTTTTTTCGACTTGTTATGATTAAAAAAATGGAAAAATGAGAAAAATTCCGCAACATATTTAACGGAGCAACGATACTACCCGAGTTAGAGATAACAAAAACAAAAAAGGAGATTTTATGGTTACTAGAATATGTACATCGATTGATGTGAACCGTTGGTTAGGAGCCGCGGTCACTTCGGCTCAGTCTAAAGCCACCAGCTTACAAGCTATTCAGACACTAGTTGATAGCATGACAGATCCTCTTTCCGAAGTTGGTCATTCGCTTGCCGAGGATGTATCCGGTGTTGCTATGCAAATTAATAGGTTTAGATCAATGAATAGACCTCTTCCTCATTGGACTGAAGCACAACAGGCCGATCCAGAAGGAACACTAAGGCAATTCGCCATTGGAGTTTTTCAACGAGTGGGACAGGATCTCGCCGCATTACGTGCACTGCAAACAGGCGGTGGATTTTTTGCGGAATAAGAAAGTCCATTAAGGAAGCGGTGAGAATAAAAGTCTGATTCGATCTATACGTGCCAGCATTAATTGTGACGAGGATTTTAGATAACTAAACTAGGAGTTTTTATGAGTGGATTAACATTGAGAGCTGTTCTTTTTGCTTCATTAGCAGAAGTGGGCTGTGCGACGTTACCACCTCAGCAAACAACTTCTCTTTGCCCCACAACGACAGTCGCTGCTCCCACACCTCCCGTGACTACCGTCACGGCTCCAGAAACACCTCCCTTCTTTGCTTACTCCACAGAAAGACATGTGACTTTTAGAGACGGAGTCACTGCGGATGGTATTTATCGTGGCCTACATGGCGGCTCCCCATTCAGACCATTCACAGATCTTATGGGAGCCGGGATTGAACATGTCGATGGCAACATTATACACGCAGAGGGGGATCTTCATGGCCTGTCAGTAGGTGCAAGGGTCTGTTATCGAATCCGTACGACACTCGAGAGAGACAACAATTCAACAGGCTTCGCTATTTCCTTTGCCTTGGAGGGAGATCAAACAGACTTAGAAAATGCCGGGTGCTTGGTCTTTGATCAATTGGATGTCCGATTGAGATTCGACCCACAGGGTGATAACCGCTACACGATGAGATTTAGCACCACCGAAAGACTGAGACAACGCTCCGTACCTCCCGAACTTCCAACAGCCGAACATAGATTCTCCCTCATAACCTTAGCGAGAGGAGAGGCCAGGAATAGAACAGAATTAAATCTTAGCCATTTTACGTCTCTATTACAAAATATCTGCGAACCGTCGCCATGGCTTATGCCTAGATAAAAATTCCTGTTTTTACGCAACAAAAATACATGTGTGTCGATATCACGTAAGTGTCCAGCCTAATTTCATCGCTCTTTCAAGCCCCACCAAGGGTTTCCTTATTGGAACTTGGTGCTTTTATGAGAGGGGTTCGTGAGGAGAGACTTGATCTTATGGCGCCTTCGACACAGCACGTTATAGCAGCTATAGCGCAGCCGTACCGCAATGGCATGACAGCTGCTGTACTCGCGGATTTGAGATCTCAAGATACAGCAATCGTTATCGCTACATTTAACAGGTTGAGAGAGAGTGATAGTAGAACAGGTTTTCCTTTAAGATATGTTTTGTCTCAGATCTTTGTGGATCCGGTGCTTCAAGATGATCGTATTATCCGAAGACTTGTTGAACAGTGTCTCCCGGCTACTGCAGGGGTAGCAAGAGCTTTTTTAGATATTGATCCCATTTTTTTGGGAACAAGTGCCTGTGTCGCTGCAAATGACAATACCTTCACATCCATTGATGATGTGGTTGAATTATCGACTCAAGGAGTTTTAGCCGAAGCTGTCTTTGTCTACCTCGATAGGGCAACTCATCCCACCTTACAATCTCCTGTAGCTGCCAGGCATCTTTCTTTGTGGGCATTGCTTGCACAGTCCACTCATGGACAGCCTAATGATGTCGTACGCGCTGCAAATTCACTTCGAAATGCTTATTTCCAAATGGGTGATGTCGCCTCTTTTTCAAAAATGGAACGAGCTTTGGTGGATCATCATTTAACAGATTCTGATGCCCTCGTAGATGTGACGCGATCTCTGCGTCCTCGTGAGATGCAAGAAGGCATGCCCTCGCGAGAAAAACTGACATGGCAGGTTTCAGGCAATGGGATTGCTGAAAAAAAGATCATAAAGCCTACAGAAAAACACTTAGAGGCTATCTTAGAAAGAAAGCTGAGTGAAAGTCATATTGCAACGAGTCCTCGTATATCAGGGGATTTGGATAGCCTCCTCAAGCAAGTCTCTTCTCACTTTTCAAGAACAAGACTTTTGGCCTTAAGAGAGATCTATTTACGTCTCAAAGAAGGCGCCTTGGTTCCCTCAACAGGACAAACGACTCAGCTGCTTGCAACTGCTCGAGCGGTTTTGGAAAGGCCCAACGCTTGGATCTTCAGATCGGAGAATAATCTCCAATGTGGGTTGGCTATAACGATAGCGACGCTTCTGGGTACAAGAGGTGCCGAAATCATCCCTCTGTTGCTAGGCATCTCTCACGATAAAATAGAAGACTTCTCTATGGTAATTGCCTTGCTGGCTCACCGCGCTGACGAGCACGTCTTGGATGCTGTGCTTGAAGTTGACGTGGGTCATGTCGCAGATTTTTCAAATTATTATTTTCTGAGGCTTTGTGGCATCATGGGGGAGCGAGCTGTAAAAGCCATCCCCAAAATCGTTTCGATACTTGAAATGGATCCCGGACATGATGACGCTTGGATGTGTCTAGTTAGCATTGTACAAAAGATGCCGACTACAGCCAAAACTACTTTTCAGCTCCAATACGGAAAGAGGATCGTGGCTGCTGCCTCGCAGAGAGGTCCAAGGGAAGATAGTCTTTATCCCACCCACGACAGGGGTTTGCATTATCTTGCTCTCCTTTTCCCCAAACAGCTTTCTTCAGCGCCGGCATTGAATGCTGCCGCCGATCATCTTCTCTCTTTGAGGTTGGATACCGATATGACTTATGAAGTGATTTCTTCAGCCTTAGAAATCTTGGCTGAAGGTAAGCTGCAGGAGCTCTCCGATGAAAAACAGGAAAGGCTCTGCAACCATTTGGAGTATTGGCTGCTTACTTCTTTGGGGCGAGATCAATTGTGTCTCCAAAATGCGGTTCGTATTTTACTCGCCTCAGGTCGACGAGAAAGACTGAGACAAATCGTTGCACGATTTAGACAAGGTGCCATACCTGCTTTTTGGGACCCGAGATATGTACATCATACAGCCCCTGCCACTCAGAATAATTTTAAAATGGCCGCTGATGTCATCGTGTCAACGATGGGACGTGCTTAATATTCATTCGTTGGTTATCATCTCCCTCAACCACGCGACTTCAATCAATACCTCATGGAGGGCATCTTCTTGTGTGATGTAGATCGGGTTGGTTCTCCCCCTCCGATGGAGCCCCACCAATTCCATTTTGCTTCAAGAAAAGTTTCTTATTTCCTTCTGATCCACACCACAGGATGAATCGCTTTAATATCTTTTCTCGAGTAGGTTTCCAGCGATTCCTTAGGATTAAAGGGCCTGATAATAATTTTATTGTTATCGTAACTTAGTTCCCCACCCGTCATTCCACCTTCATTCGTCAGAAGGATAACCAAATCTTTTTCTTTAGGCTCTTCGTTTATTGTGCAAATCAATCTGGATCCTTCCCTGAGAAAGGGCTCGCTGGCATCTTCCAATGTGATGCGGACAGCATAGGCAAATGGATCCTTAATATCAGGAGGGCAATGAGGAAAGCTTTTGTAATCTCCCTTTGTCTGGAGATGGCCTTCATCATCAAACTGCTTTCCTCCTTGAGCTGGTGAAATGACTATTTCTGGAATTGATCTGGAGGCCGACTCTCGATCTTTAGGTCTATTAAAAATCAACTGATCAAATGTCTTCTCCAATACTTTTGCCAGTTGATGCATGGAATCACGACTGGGAAATTTTGTTCCGCTTTCATAGGCTATTAAATCCTTTTCAGAGATGCCGGATTCATTCGATAACTTTTTAATGCTGAAGGCTTTCTTCTTACGTACATGCTGCAATGTTTCAGAAAAAGGCGCAGGTTCGTTCTTAGGAAGAAGCTCGCTAGTTTCCACGCCAAGGGCGGATGCAAGAGCAACGAAGGTTGAGTAGGTGGGATTTAGGTATTTTTTTGAGTTTGTCTCAAGCTTGGAAATAAAACTCACACTAAAGCCACATTTTTCAGCTAATTGCTGCTGGCTCCAACCTTTCATCTCTCTCAACTTTTTAACTTTATCACCAATGGTGAGTGGCTTTACATCTGACATATTTAATTTACGTAACATGAAAAAATTGAATTTGACAAGTAAGTATAACTAGGTATAAGTACCTATTCATGTTTAACAGCTTTCCAACAAATCTGAAACGTATGAGAGGAAAAGTGGGCTTGACTCAGTTTGGATTGGCAATTCTTTGTAATCTTACTCCATCTCACATTAGCCGTATAGAACGGGGAGAAATCAACGTCAGGCTTAAGACTCTTGGGCGAATGGCAAAAGCCCTGGGCGTTGCACCTGAAGATTTAATTTCTTCCAACATCAAGAAATCTTTTTTCAAAAATAAGAATGGGACTCAGAGTCAGGAGGAGAGCGATGAGTTTTGAACCCTTATTAACGATTCCCCAATTAATCAAAAAATGGGAACTTCTGAAAAGACAGACGGGAAACCAGCCCATACCTATTTCAGCGAGAACTCTTTATCGTCTTATCGATAAGAGAAAAATTCGTGTACATGGTTTTAGAAGTCCTCTGGTTTATGAATCAGAGGTCATTGATGATTTTCGAAATAGTCAGTATCGCAAGCAGGAGGCTTTCAATGGCAACCCTCACATGGGACGCGAAAAAGAAGAGGTGGCGGCTGAATTGGATCGACGGATCCGCTCTCTCCAAAATTCGCCGACGTGAGTTCTATCATAAGAATCAGCAGAAGATCGCCAGTGAGCGACTGGATGTTCTCAAAGAATATGAAGCTCGAACCAAGCGAGGGCTTCAGGCGGCATATCCTAAGTCTTTTGCGGCCTTTGTATTGGATTATGATGCGGGATATTTAGTGGCCAAGTCGTTCATCCATAGGGATCGGGAATTGAAACGGTTGAAAACAAATTTACTGCCTTTCTTTGGTCCGATGGAGTTAGGGAAAATCGACGGTAGTCATATCCGGGATTATTTGGCTCAGAGAAGAAGAGACGGGATGTCCAACAAGACCATGAGAAACGAGCTCACGACGCTTTCTTCCGTTTTAAATTATGCAATGGATCTGAGTTATCTCTCAGAAAATCCCGTTCGAAAGATCAATCAGAGAAAAATTCTTCCCAAGCTACCAACAAGGGTTGGTCGCTACGTATCTGATGTGGAACTGAGTAAGTTTCTGGAATGTGCCAGCTATGAATGTGCCGCGATTGTGATTGTGCTTCGGCAAACAGGACTTAGGGTAGGGGAACTTTTTCCAAAAAATGTTTCTCTTTCTCGGGAAAGGTTCGATGTGGAACGAAAAATTCTTGATCTCAGCCACACCATCGATACTCCGTTAAAGGGTAAGGAAGATCGCTTTATTCCTTTAACAGATCCTGTGCTTTTGATTGTCACTTGTGTGAAGTCAGGACCAATTTTTAAAATGAATCGTCATGGATTCAAGTCGGCCTTTTATAAGGCTCTTCGAAGTTCCAAGATGGACTTTACGCCTCATGATTTAAGACATACTTTTGTGAGTGTTTTGGCTGATTCAGGAATGGACACAAAGACGATTTCGACCATTTCAGGGCATTCATCGGTCTATATTATGGCCCGTTACCTTCATCAGATAAGAAAAGATGCTGATGTGATACGAGAAAAGATGGAAAAAGCATTGGCGTGGCACCCCCAGGGCACCACTTTTTACAAGCATACGGAATTGTTAGAAAAAAATGTGGAGACGAGGGGGATCGAACCCCTGACCTCCTGCATGCCATGCAGGCGCTCTCCCAGCTGAGCTACGTCCCCAGTACCACTAAAATGGGTGCCATCCTTAACAAGCCTCTTTACAAGTCTCAACAAAAATCCTTAGGGTGTCATCTAAGAATTAAAAGTGGACTAATTAAACTTTAAAAATGGACTATTTTTTGTTAAAGGCTCTCCCTCCCCCTCGAGGGGGGAGGGTTGGGGAGAGGGTGAATACTTTGGGACAAATTGATTCTTTTGCAAAAGACTTGAGGAAAAACTCGACAGACACGGAAAGGGCTTTGTGGAAATATTTGAGAGCCAAGCGGTTTGAAGGGTTGAAATTCAGAAGGCAGGAACCCATTGGAAAATACATTGTAGATTTTGTGTGCTTCGAAAGACGCGTCATTATTGAGTGTGATGGTGGTCAGCATGCGCTACAGACAGAAAGAGACGAAGAAAGAGATCGATGGTTTGAAAATCAAGGATACAGAGTCTTGAGATTTTGGGACAACGATGTCCTCAAGAATTCGGAAGGAGTCTTAAGAAGCGATCCTCATTGCTTGCCGCGATCACCCTCCCCTTAATCCCCTCCCATCAAGGGAGGGGAGATTATGAGGGTGTCAAAAAAGTACACTTTTAAAAGTTTCCTAACACAAAAATCCTTAGGGTGCTTCTATGAAGCTTAAATCAAAAATCACTGGTGCATTTTTAGTTTTGGCAGTAGTGGGATTTTTTATGGAAGCGGATGCCAAAGTAAAAGTAGGGGACAAAGCGCCGGATTTTTCTTTGCCCGATCAAACCGGACAAAAAGTGAGTCTTCAGGATTTTCGTGGAAAGAAATCGATCGTTCTTTATTTTTACCCCAAGGACGATACGCCGGGTTGCACAAAAGAATCCTGTACTTTTCGCGATAGCTATCAGATTTTTAAGGATGTGGGCGCTGAGGTTGTTGGAATCAGTTCTGATTCTTACGAGTCACATCAACAGTTTGCGGCCAAACATCGATTACCATTTGTTCTTTTGAGTGATGAAGGCGGAAAAGTTCGTAAACTTTACGGGGTTTCTTCTACATTAGGAATTTTTCCTGGTCGCGTGACCTATGTGATCGACAAGCAAGGCATTGTCTGTCACATTTTCTCTTCCCAATTCTCTCCTACGAAGCATGTGGATGAAGCCTTGAAGATTTTGAAAGAATTAAATTAATTTACTCCTTCGCCTCTGTAAATTCGGCATCCACGGCGTCGTCTGGTTTTTTGGAGTCTCCTTCGGCGGGACCCGAACCATCACCTTTACCGTCTCCATCCTTGGGAGCATTCTTGTAAAGTTCCTCAGCCATTTTGTGAGAGGTTTTAACAAGCTCTTCAGAAGTTTTCTTGATGGCATCGAAGTCATTATCCTTCAGAGCCTTGTGACATTCTTCTAGAGCTTTTTCGATGTCGTTTACAATCTTGACTGGAAGCTTTTCGCGATTTTCTTTTAAAGTTTTTTCAGTCGCATAAACAAGGCTGTCGGCGCTGTTGCGAGTTTCAATCTCTTCGCGTTTCTTTTTATCATCCGCTTCATGAGACTGAGCTTCTTTAACCGACTTCTCAATTTCTTCCTTACTTAAACCACTGGAGGCTGTAATCGTGATATGTTGTTTCTTACCGCTGGCCATGTCTTTGGCCCCAACATTTAAAATACCGTTGGCATCCAGATCAAAAGAAACTTCCACCTGAGGAACACCACGCGGCGCAGAAGGAATTCCATCGAGAACAAAACGCCCCAGAGTTCTATTGTCTTTTGCCATTTCTCTTTCGCCTTGGAGAACATGAATTTCTACAGAAGTTTGACTATCCGCAGCGGTTGAAAAAATCTGACTCTTCTTTGTAGGAATTGTCGTATTTCTCTCAATGAGTTTCGTCATGACACCACCCAAGGTTTCGATGCCGAGAGTGAGGGGAGTGACATCCAACAAGAGAACATCTTTCACATCTCCGGCCAAAACACCGGCCTGAACAGCAGCACCCAAAGCCACCACTTCGTCCGGATTGACGCCTTTGTGAGGTTCCTTGCCGAAAAACTTCTTCACTTCTTCTTGAACACGAGGAATACGTGTTGAACCACCGACAAGAACTATTTCATCAATCGCAGAAGGTTTCTTTTTAGCATCGGCTAAGGCTTTCTTCACAGGCTCCATACTTTTGAGGATGAGGTCTTCACAGAGAGATTCAAATTTGGCTCGTGTAAGCTTGATGTTCATGTGCTTTGGTCCTGAAGCATCAGCCGTTAAGAAGGGAAGATTGATTTCTGTTTCCAACACACTGGAAAGTTCAATCTTGGCTTTTTCAGCGGCTTCACGCAGACGCTGAATCACCATCTTGTCTTTGGAAACATCGAGGCCCTGATCTTTTTTAAATTCGGTAATCAGATAATCCATGATGCGTTGGTCAATGTTGTCGCCACCGAGGTGGGTGTCGCCGTTGGTAGAAATAACTTCAACCACCTTGTCGCCTACTTCAAGAACGGAAATGTCAAAGGTTCCACCACCAAAATCGTACACAACAATGGTCTGATCTTTCTTCTTATCCAGACCATAAGCCAAAGCGGATGCTGTGGGTTCGTTCACAATACGCTTCACATCTAATCCGGCAATTTTTCCGGCATCCTTTGTGGCCTGGCGCTGACTGTCGTTAAAATAGGCGGGCACCGTAATGACAGCCTCAGTGACTTTTTCTCCCAAATAGGATTCGGCTGCTTTTTTAAGTTTGAGAAGAATCTTGGCTGAAATTTCCGGAGGGCTGTATGCTTTTCCTGTGTTGGAGATCGAAACATGAGCATCGCCATTGTCCGCAGAAACCACCTTATAAGGAACCATCTTCATTTCATCGCTGACCTCGGAAAGCTTGCGGCCCATGAAACGTTTGATAGAATAAACGGTATTTTCAGGATTGGTGACGGCCTGTCTTTTGGCGATTTGTCCAACCAACACATCCCCATCTTTTGAAAAAGCGACGACGGAGGGAGTGAGTCGTGAACCTTCTTCGTTCACAATAACTTTGGGTTCACTGCCTTCCATAACCGCCACAACGGAGTTTGTTGTTCCGAGGTCGATTCCGATGATTTTTCCCATAGGGATACTCCTTTATATAGGTAAATACCCCCTTAACTTAAGCATCAATGATTGTCTGTCAAGGGGACCTGAGTATGGTCTTAGTTTTCTCTTTATCGATTTGTCATGGCGAGCCTGCCTGACGGCAGTCAGGCGCAGCGTGGCCATCTCCCGGGATCTATGTGAGATCGCCACGCCCTTCGGGCTCGCGATGACCATACTCTTAATGTCAGTAAGGGGGGAGACTGAGGGATTACGGACCTGAGTAGTTACAAATTGACAAAATAAAGTGGCTGGTTAATTTAATAAATATGTACGTAACTGCTTAAGTCTTTAAAAATAGCGCGCGAGTATTGGCCGGATCGGACTTGTTCCGGACGGCCAAACGGAGCAAGCGATACGATTCACGAATATCAGATGGGGGTTTCAGGGGGAGAGCGGTATCTCCCCCTGAGTATTAACACTATGTCCAAGAAAGATTATTACGAAGTTCTGGGTGTTTCACGAGAAGCGTCGCCGGAAGAAATCAAAAAGGCTTATCGCCAAGCTGCTTTAAAGTACCATCCCGACCGAAACCCTGGAAACCACGAGGCCGAAGAACTTTTCAAGGAGGCTTCCCATGCCTATGAAGTACTTTCGGATCCTCAAAAAAGGGAACGATATAATCGTTTTGGTCCAGAAGGAGTCCAGGGTGGTTTCCACGACGTAGAAGATATTTTCTCGTCCTTTGGGGATATTTTTGAGGACTTTTTTGGGTTCGGTCCTTCCCGACGTGGCGGACGCCGTGCTCGGCGCGGTCATGACTTATCTTTAGAAGTTGAACTTTCCTTTGAAGAGGCTTGTTTTGGAGTTGAAAAATCTCTCGAAGTGGAAAAGCACGCTTTGTGTGAAACTTGTGAAGGTCAGGGAATGGCCCCTGGCAGTACACGAAAGGTGTGTCCTGGATGCCGGGGTACGGGTCAAACAGGACGAAGTCATGGTTTTTTTACGATCACCTCGACGTGTGGTCAGTGTCAAGGTTCAGGGAGTCTCGTCAGTGATTTTTGTAAAAAATGTTCCGGAGAAGGGCGTGTTGCCATTCATAAAAAAATTTCACTCAATGTGCCTCCCGGTGTGGATGATGGAACACGGCTTGTCTTGCAAGGAGAAGGAGACATAGGTCAGGAGGGCGGGGGCGCTGGGGATCTTTATGTTTTAATTCGCGTGCGTCCTCATGATTTTTTTGAAAGGGATGGAAACAATATTTATTCCGAAGAATCCATTTCATTTGTCACGGCCACTTTGGGTGGTGAAATGGATGTGGATACTTTGGATGGCAAAACGAAGATTCGGATTCCTAAGGGGACTGATTCCGGTGATACCATCATTATAGAAGGAATAGGAGTGACTCATCTTAAATCAAAAAAACGTGGTGACCATATTGTACGTCTTGTGGTCAAAACACCCAAAAACTTGACAGGGAAGCAGGAAGAGCTTTTAAAAGAATTTGCCGACCTTTCGGGTGAGACGTTTTCCAAAAATAAAAATAAAAAGAAAAAGGGCTTCTTTTCTTGATGCACACTCAACATACAACGGGAAATTTTTACGGAGCTGATGGTTTGAAACTTTTTTTCCAGCGGTGGGGTGTGCCCCAGTCCTCAGAACCTGTTTTAGTTTTTATTCATGGCATGGCCGAACATTCGGATCGTTATCGTTTTCCTGTGGAGTACTTTGCTCCAAAAGGTTTTACGGTTTATGCCATGGATCTGCGCGGTCATGGAAATTCGGGTGGACGGCGTGCCTATGCGGACTCGTTAGATCAATTTTTAGAAGATATTCATGCTTTTTTAAAAATGATCCATGATCGAGAGCCTGGGAAAAAGATTTTTCTTGTGGGACACAGTTTTGGTGGGCAACTAGTTTTGAATTACGGGGTCCGTTATCAAAATGGACTGAAAGGCATTCTGGTCTCTTCTCCCAATATTCGTCTCAAGCTTCAGCTCCCTTTTATTAAAAGATTGGCAGCACCCATTCTTTCTTGTCTCATCCCCACATTGTCTATGGGTAATGAACTGGATGCTTCCTTAGTGTCTCATGACACCTCTATTGTAAAATCTTATGCCACAGATAAAAAAGTATTGAGGAAAATCACAGCACGTCTTGGAGACATTATTTTGGAGAACCACATGAAGATCATGGAGCTTGCACCTAACCTTCATGTCCCTATTTTCATGATGCATGCCGGAGATGACTTGATTTGTTCACCGGAAGGAACAAAAGATTTTTTTGATCTTATTCCAAGCAAGGACAAAAGCTTAAAAATTTACAAGGGTTACTATCATGAGCTTTTTAATGAGACTGGACGAGAACAAGTTTTTAAGGATATGGAGCAATGGATTGAAAAACACAGTTAAATTTTTTCTCGTCATTGGTATTGGGGGCATTCTTTTTTGTAGCGCTTGGGTTATTGCCAAGCCTTCTTATCGTTCTGTTTTAAAGAAATGGACGCGGCACGATAAAGTTTATGTGCTGGATAATCTGGAAGCGCGTATGATTTGGCATGTCACCTATTTGTCCGATGAATTCCGGGAAGCGCGTCGTCAAAAAATGGCTGAACTTTATCAGGAGACGGATGAGGAACAACAAAAATGCCTGCAGGAAGATTTGAGTGAATCTAAAAAATACGATGTGTTTTTTGTGGGAATCTATGCGGGGTCCAGTCAATTTCCAGAAATTGGTAAAAATTCAGGGGGGTGGAGACTTTTTCTGCAAACAGGAAGTGAAGAACCTGTTGAATCTGTAGCTTTTGAAAAAATTCCTGTCACACAAGTCGAACGGATGCTTTATCCTTATTTAGATAAGTGGTCCAAAACCTATGTGGTTAAATTTCCAAAAACAATCTCGGATGGAGATTCCTTTAGCCTCACAATGCCCGGGATTCCTGCGAAGTCTACGTTAACTTGGATGCCTAAATAATCGTATCCCTTTGAAACTCTTCCTGAGTGTTTGGAAAATCAATATTTAAGTGGAGTCCCCGACTTTCTTTGCGTAGGAGGGCACATTGGATAATCAGGTCAGCAACAGTGGCAATGTTACGAAGCTCCAGCAAGTCCGATGAGATCTTAAAATTCCAGTAGTACTGATTAATTTCCTCCATCAGCAAATCCAGACGCCGTCGTGCACGGAGAAGTCTTTTGTTCGAACGAACAATCCCCACATAGTTCCACATCGTGCGGCGAATCTCATCCCAGTTTTGGGTGATGACAACCTGTTCATCAATCATAGGGGCTCGCGTCGCCCCCTCCACGGGCAAGCCCGATGGAGTCTCCCCCTCAGCGCACCTTTGGTGCTGGTTGGATAGATTCCCCGCTTTTAATTCCTCCAGAGAATTTTGAAATGCGAGGTTTGAAAATACAACGGCCTCTAACAAAGAATTGGAAGCCAAACGATTGGCTCCATGAAGTCCCGTACAACTCACTTCTCCGGCGGCGTAGAGTCCTTGAATATCGGTTTGTCCCTTCAGGTTTGTGACAACCCCTCCGCAAAAATAATGAGCGGCGGGCACCACCGGAATGGGTTGTGTCGTCATATCAATACCGTAACGGAGACAACGTTCATAGATCATGGGAAAACGTTCTTTAATGAGAGAAGCTTGTTTGTGAGTGAGATCTAGGAGAACAAAATCATCCCCTGATTTTTTTAATTCCGTATCGATAGCTCTTGCCACAACATCACGCGGAGCCAGCTCTTTCATGGGATGATACTTTTCCATAAAAGTATTTCCGTTTTTAAGTCGGAGAATTCCACCTTCACCACGCAGGGCTTCGGTGATTAAAAAAGATTTTCCGCCAGAGGCGGACCCGCCTTCGGCGGGTGCTATTTTTGGGTTGTACAAACAGGTGGGATGAAATTGCACAAATTCCATGTTGGCCATACGAGCTCCCGCTCGATACGCCATGGCCATGCCGTCTCCCGTGGCAATGTCGGGATTCGAAGTATAGAGATAAACTTTTCCAGCACCGCCCGTTGCGAGGAGGGTAATTTTTGAAGCGATCGTCACCACCTGTCCACTTTTTTGATCCAAGACATAGGTACCCAAACAGCGCGGCTTCTCTCTGCTTTGTGGATCAATCTTTTTATTAGTGACGAGGTCGATGGCAAAATGATGTTCCAAGACTTGAATGTTTTTTTCTTTACGGATCGCTTCAATCAAGGCGCGTTCAATTTCAGCTCCGGTAGCATCGCGGCTATGGAGTACACGGCCCGTACTGTGGCCGCCTTCACGTGTGAGATCGAACTGGTTGGATTCTGTTTTGGAAAAACGAACTCCCCAATCCACCAATCTTTGAATTTCTTTGGGCCCTTGGGTGATGATGAGTCGAACAACATCTTCGTGACAGAGGCCGTAACCTGTCTGCAACGTATCTTGAATATGGGATTCTGTGGAGTCTGTTGAGGAAATAACAGCGGCAATACCGCCTTGGGCATAATTGGTATTCGACTCGGCCCTTGTTTTTTTTGTAACGATGGTGACGGTTCCATGCTGAGCTGCTTGTAAGGCATAAGCCAATCCGGCAATTCCAGAACCAATCACCAAAAAGTCAGTTTGCATAGAGAGATGGTTAAATGCACATAAATTAATTTTGTCATCGCGAGCGTAAGCGTGGCGATCTCACGAGTATGCCCGGGAGATCCCTCACTACGTTCGGGATGACACGCAATTATATAGACAGCAAAAAGGTCTATGGTTTCAATATAAAAAATGCTAGCCCATGACCATGACCGCTTTTTTAGAAAGAAAATGGAAGCCTCGCCGTCGTCTGACAACAGACCAGCTTCTTGGAATTGCCAATTATCTGACCTATTCGCGCATTGCCACCGTTCCGTTCATTGTTTTTATCATGATGGTGATCAATGACTCCGGCAAACATCTGGCTCTTAGCAGGCTGTTGAGTTGGGTAGCCATGGTTCTTTTTTCCGTTGCTCAACTTTCAGATGTTGTTGATGGTTATTATGCGCGCAAGTTCGGTGTGGTAAGTTCGTTTGGAAAATTTATTGATCCGTTGGCAGATAAATTATTGTCCATGTCGATTTTGATCATGCTCATTCCTCTCAAGAGAATTGCGGCCTGGATGGTTGTTTTATTTATTGCACGTGAAGTGACCATCACTGCTTTAAGAAGTATGGCGGCTGCGGAAGGTATTGAGATTGCTGCTTCTGATTGGGGTAAGAAAAAAACGGTCATTCAGTCTTTTGCTTTAGGTGCTTTATTAATTCACTATCCGTTTTGGGGAATTCATCCCAGGCCTGTTGCTGTGGTTTTGGTGTGGCTGACTCTCTTCATTTCTATTGGGTCTGGTATTCATTATGTTTACAGCTTTTTTAAAGAGGTTTTAAAGAAATAAACAAGGAGAACTTTATGACTGTTGCCAGAGTGACTGAAGTCATTGCTTCATCCAAGGTGGGTTGGGAAGATGCCGCTCTTCAAGCTTTAAGTCGCGCCGCAAAAACTTTAAGAGGAATTACAGGAATAGAAATCCTGCGCCAAAATGCCAAAGTGGAAAATGGAAGGATTGTCGAATATCGTGTGGATTGTCGTATTACTTTTATATTGGAAAAATAGTGAAAACACTGCGTGAGTATAGCCGGGCGCTTTTTCTGAGTGTCGTCTCGCCCCGTTATTTTCGAGAAGTGATCCAGCGGTCCGCTACTTCCGCTTGTGGTTATTTTATTTTTTTCACCTTCCTGCATGGAGTTGCGATCAGTGTTGTTGGTTTGTGGTTCATCAATGGTCATTATGATGGGACACTGTCTCTTCTTCAAAGAACGGTTCCAAATATCACCGCGCGCTTCTCTGAAGGAAATTTTTTTATCAGTGTGCCTCAGCCCATTGCTTTGGGAGATCTTAATTTTTCAGTCGTGATTGATACGACCAATCGTGTGTCTCATTTGGATTCTTACAAAAATGGAATTCTTCTTTCTAAAAATTATCTTTTGATCAAAGAAGAGGGCACTCAAAAAAAAATAAGTTTTGATCTCATGCCTGATTTTTCATTGAGAACGCCAACGATGTTTTCTTTTTTACGAATCCACAAAATTGCTATTTTAACTTTTCTTTTTGTCATGAGCGTTGTTCTTGTTTTTCCTTCTTTCTGGCTCACACTGATTTTTCTGATTCCGCCTTGGGCCCTTGTTTTGTGGTTGGAGTCTTATATCTTTCAGCGTCCTTTGAGATATGGACAGTCTCTTTCCGTTGCTTTTTACGCCACGACCTTGCCGACACTCGCTGCCACTTTGATATACCAAAAAGTACTAGGTACCTTTTGGTCATTTTCCATCATACTGCTCTACCTCGTTTGGTCCAGCGTAGGAATTTTTTGTTGC
>OBEQ012919067.1_pt1 | contig 23740 bp, 25 predicted proteins | sample 1670901 | NCBI WGS metagenome assembly OBEQ01 (sample SAMEA104232315, study PRJEB22302) | groundwater metagenome | biome: forest; feature: aquifer; material: groundwater | place: USA | collected 2011-08-07 | depth 5.4 m
CGCCGCGGAGACCGGCCACTTGGTGCTCGCCACGCTGCACACGGCCGACGCGTCGCAAACGATCGACCGCATCATCGACGTCTTCCCGCCGTTCCAGCAACAGCAAGTGAAGATTCAGTTCTCAGATTGTCTGCAAGGGATCATCTCGCAGCAGCTGCTGCCGCGCTCGGACCGGCCGGGCCGCGTGCTGGCCTATGAGGTGATCGTCGCGACCGCGGCCGTGCGCCATCTGATCCGCGAGCACGCCACCAACCAGCTGCCGACCGTAATCCAGACCAGCGCCTCGGTGGGCATGTGCACGATGGACAGCAGCATCAAGGACCTCTACGCGCAGCAGATCATCTCGTACGAAACCGCGCTCATCCGCATGAAGCATCCCGAAGAGCTCGACTTGGTCAAACAACAGATGACCAAGAAAAAGGGACTCTTCGGGAAGTGAGTGAAGTTTGTCTCTCTGTTCGCGATCGATCTTCCCACGGTCTACGGTCTCGGTCTATTGGGGTCAGACCTAGGTCTGACCCCATGTTTTTTGTTCATGACATCTGACCCCTAACCCTTCACTACCGCTTGCACAGCTTGACCATGCTGAGAAATTATTGTATAACTGACGAGCCTGAGGCAACGGGCACACGGCTGTCGTCGGCGATTGCCGACGATGTCCTCGTAAGTATTTGGGAGAGCTTGGCATGGCGCCATCGTCTAGCCCGGCCTAGGACGCCTGGTTCTCAGCCAGGAAACTCGGGTTCGAATCCCGATGGCGCTATTCTTCATGATGTCGTCCCGGTAACGCCGGACGCCGACGATCGAGTCGGCATCCGGGTGTGGCTGGATCTCGACAGCACGGACCGGCTCAGCCGGCCAATGGGGAATCGATGGTCGCCGTTCAGCGACGGCGGGCTATCGGTCGTTTGTAGCTTTCCCGAGGACCGTTGCAGCATGCCAATAGAATCCGCAAGAGGGGTGCCGCCCGGCGCCTCTCACGTTTATCCGTTTGGCTTTCTCCGCAGCTCACCCTTGCAAGTCCATCGCATGTGGTATGCTTTCTGGCGAGTGTCTAACCAACAGGAGGGGCGATGATGTGCCTCGAGCCGTACAAGTTGCTTCGCACGGGTACGACCGTCTTCAAAGCGCTCGCGTGGATCGCGCTGGTCGCGCAAGCCGCCATCGGTCTGGTCCTGTTGATCGGCGGAGGCGAGCCGGTGCTGATCGGGAATGTCGACGTACCCGCCCGCGTCGTCGGGATCTTGAATTGCCTCGCGGCCGTCATCTATTTCTTCATGTTCATGCTGGTAAGTGCGGTGATTCGTCTGCTGTTGGATGTGCACGCCTCGGTGAAACCGGCCGGCACACCATCGCGCTAGTGAGTCACGTTCGCCGCGTTCGCGCGGCGATCTGGGTAGGGCAGACGATTCATGACCGAATGTGCTATGCTTTCTGCGAGTGTCGGTCTGCGAATAACCAGGAGGACGTCGAACAATGACGAAGTCGTATCGCGTACTGCGCATCGCGCGCCGGGCCTTCTTGGTCATGGCGTACCTGGTGGCGGGTACCAACCTCATTGTGACGGGGCTCATCCCGCTGCTTACCGGCGGCGACCCCATCCCGGTCCTGGTGGACGGCCCCGCGATCCCAGCCCGGCTATTCGGCTTGATGAACATCGTCATCAGCGCACCACTGGGCTTTCTCTTCTTCTACACGCCGAGCGGAATCATTCAATTGTTGCTCGAGGCGCACGATCGGCAAACCGTGAGAGCTGCGTGATCCGGTTCGGAGACGGTGGGTCAAGGCGCGGTTCGTGCCGCGCCGGAATGACCATTGCACTCCAAAGGATGGCGCTTGACACGATCGTCCTATGGATAGCCCGGTCGAATTTTCTGAACTGGTGAAAGCGAAGCTTCGCGTGCGACTGACCGAACTGCTGCAAAGCTCCAACGGGTCGCCAGTCGACCCTAAGACGCTCAAGGAGCAGCTCCGTCAGACGCTCAAGACGCTTCCTCCGAAGGACTATCGGACGCTGCGCCTCTCACGCATTGGCGAGGAAGACCAGTTCCTTCAAACGATCCTCGATGACCAGCTCGCGAAGGACCCGCTGCAGATCTATCTGGCCGATCCGACCATCAGCGAAATCATGGTCAATGGCCCCGACGAGATCTTCGTCGAGCGGAGCGGCCATTTGGAGCGCATGAAGGAACATTTCAACAGCGAAAACCATTTGAAGGAAGTCATCGAGCGGCTGCTCGACTCGGTTGGCCTGGCCGTCAACGAGACAAACCCGCTCTGCGACGCGCGCCTGCCGGACGGCTCACGCATGAACGTGATCACCGCACCGCTGGTCATCGGCGGGCCGGTTGTGACCATCCGCAAGCGCATGGCCGACTGGACGCTGCCGCAGTACATGTCCGTCGGCGGCATGAGCGACGACGTGGCCGGGTTCCTGCGCGCGTGCGTGCAGTCGAAGGTCAACATGGTCATCTCAGGCGGCACCTCGACGGGGAAGACGACGCTGGTCACGGGGATGTCGAGCTTCATCCCCAGCCACGAGCGCGTGATCATCATCGAGAATGTCTCCGAGCTCGAGCTCGCCGGCCGCGAACACTGTATCCGGTTGGTGGCGAAGGCCGCGAACCTCGAGGGCCGCGGTGAAATTCCGCTGCGGGCGTTGGTGAAGAACGCGCTGCGCATGCGGCCCGATCGCATCATCATCGGTGAGGCGCGCGGCGGCGAAGCGCTCGACGTCGTCCAGGCGATGCACACGGGGCACGATGGGTTCATCACGGTCCTCCACGCGAACAGCCCGCAGGGCGCGCTCGAGCGGTTGCAGATGCTGATGTTGATGAGCGGCTTGGACGTGCCGCCGTCGACGTGCCAGATGCAAATCGCCAGCGCGGTCGATCTGCTGGTGCACATGTCTCGGTTCGTTGACGGCAGCCGGCGCGTCTCGGCGATCAGCCAAGTGCTCGGCGTGTCGAACGGCGCCTTCGTCGTCGAGGACTTGTTCGCGTTCGACACCACGGCGTTCACGGCTGACGGCCAGCTCCATGGTGCGTTCAAATATACCGGCGCGCAGCCGAAGTTTTTGTCGAAGTTCAAGGCGAACAATGTGGAGGTTCCTGCATGGCTGACCGCTTGAGCTCAGGACGCGTAGGCCCGCAGCACGCTCGCCGGCCAGCGCACGGGGTGTTCGGGACCTACGCCCGGACGCTGTGTCCGCTGGCTGCCGGATTGCTGCTGGTTGGCTGCGACAAGCTCAGCGGAAAGTCCGATACCAGTCCGGCGCCGACGAGCCCGTCGTCCGGCTCGCTGGCCGCGGCCCTGCCGAAACCGTCCGTGCCGCCGTCGGAAGTCGTCGCCAAGGTCAACGGGACGATCATCAGCCGATCGGACGTCGAGCAAGCCATCGAGGATTTACGCGCCGCGGTCGAGGCATCGGGCCAGACGTGGAAGCCGCTGTCGACCGAGCGCCGCGACAACGAATACGGCTTGCCCAACCTGGTCGATGATCTGGTGCTGGCCGAGCTGCGATCGCAGGACGCCATGGCCAGCCGGATCTTGGACCGCGACGTCGAGGTGCAGCGGCGCTTCACGAGCCGCATCCGCAGCTTCTTCGCGCAAGAATGGGTCGGCTCGAAGGTCAAGCAGCTGAACGTGACGTCGGAGGAAGTCGAAAAATTCTATCACGATAACGAGCGCGGCTTCCTCGAGCCGGAGCGCATCCGCGTGCGGCATCTCATCGTGTCGACGGAAGACGCGGCGCGGCAGGCGCTCGCGAAGCTCTACGGTGAGAACGCCGACTTCGTGACCGTGGCCCAGCAATTCTCGATCCCCGGGCGCGCGGACTCGGCGCAGAACCCGCAGTGGATCATGCGCAGCCAAGAGAAGGCGGCGTTCGCGCCCGAGGACAACAAGGTCCTCGATCTGAAAGATCCGAAGCTCGAGCAGGCCGCGTTTTCGATCGACGCCGAGCGAGGTGTCAGCAACTACGCGAAGGGCGCGGACGGCAATTACCATCTGTTCCAGCTGGTGCAGCGCAAGCCGCCGCGCCAGCAGCCGTTGACCGAAGTGTCCGACAAGATCAAAGGCTTCCTGCAGCTGCAGAAGCTCACGAGCTCCACGCAAGAGTTGAAGGAGAAGGCCAAGATCGAGGTCTTATCCGATCGGCTAGCAGGGATCAAGCAGTAGGCGGTTCGAGTCGGGGTCGTTTTCGAGGAGGCGAATCACGGTGGCAGCACGAGCGTTGTTCCCGAAGTTATCGGAATCGTTCCGACGGATCGTTCCGTCGGAAAACGTCCGACGTGTCGTGCCCGCGGTGGTGTTCTCGGCTGTCTTCGGCGGCGTCGCGATCGCGATGATGCAGCGCTGGCACGCGCAGCAGACGCAGATCCTCGAGCATCAGCGCGCACAGCTCATGCAGAACTATCAGGAGCCGATTCAAGTCGTCGCGGCCGCCGCAGACATTCCGACGGGCACCAAGCTTGAGGCCGCGCAACTGACGACCGCCTCCGTGCCCAAGCGATTCGTGCAGCCTTACACCGTCTACGATCCGAGCGAGGTCGTGGGCATGGTCACGGTCGCGCCGCTGGCGACGGGCGAGCACGTGCTGAAGAACAAGCTTCGGCGGCCGGAAGAGGTGGTCCACGAGCGCACGCTGTCGAACATCACGCCGGCTGGCAAGCGCGCGGCGACGATCGTCGTTGACGCGGTGACTGGTGTCGGTGGATTTGTTCGGCCGCGAGACCGCGTCGATGTCTTGTGGAGCTTCAACGCGAGCCAGCCGGACAAGCACGACGGCGAGATGGTGACGATCACATTGTTCCAGGACGTGCCGGTGCTCGCGGTCGGTGGCGATATGAGCGGCGCTGCCGCGCAAGAGGGAGCCGAGCAGCAGCAAAGCAACGGGCAGCGGACCGTCACGCTCGCGTTGGCGCCGCCAGACATGTCGGTCCTGCTCTTCGCGCGCGACCATGGCCGCATGCAGCTGAGCTTGAGGCCGACAAAGGAAACCGGACAAGTCCCGGTGCCGCCGGCGAGCATGGAATCCGTCCAGCAGCGCATCCTGGCCGAGCTGGGGTTGCCGACGCAAGCACCGGCCGCGCGCCCGCCGCGGCAGATCGAAGTCTATAAAGGATTAAAGCGTGACGTGGTCGTGCTGCCGGAGACGAATTGAGTTACAATAGCGGCCGATGCGCCGCTTCATGAGCATGAGCCGTTTGGTCGTCCGCTGTTCGCGTGAGAGCAGCGGACCACACCCACTCACCGGCCGGTCGGGGAGACGCGCGCACTGAGTCGTCGTGCTTTCGAGTTGCTGATGCCCGATCGCCTGGCGCGTCATCCCACCATGCACGCTCGGATGATTCGAAGTCAAGTGAAGACGGCCTCCCTGGTCGTCGGTCTGCTCCTGATCTCCTCCGCGACGCGGTTGTTCGCCCTTCCATCCGACGATTCGTCGTTCGATTCCCCGGAGACCGATTCGCACGTCAACAACGAGCCCCCGAGCGGCTCGATGGACGCGTATCCGTCGCCGTCGCGGTCCGTCGCGTCGGAGCCTGGTGCATCGGAAGCGGTCGCTCCCGAGACCGGCCGGCCGGCCACCACGTCAACGGGGTCTCTCGTCGGCCGACAGCAAGGCGGCACTCCCGCGCCTTCGAGCTTGGTTCTGACGCAGCCGCCCACGCCCGCGAGCACGCCTCCAGAGCAACCGCCCGCGCCGCTGGCGGACTCGGCTCCGATCGGCGACAGTGAAATGTCGGTTTCGCTCGGCGAGGTCCGCAGCTTGCAGGTGGCTGACCTGCAGCGGATCGCAATCGGCAACCCTGACACGCTCGACGCGACGATCGTGTCCTCCAACGAGATTTTGGTGCAGCCAAAGAAAGCCGGCAGCACGAATGTGATCCTCTGGGACCGTCACGGCAAGCGGACGATCATGGTTCGCGTGATCGATCGCGCGCGCGAGGCGGTCGAGATGCAGTTGAAGCGGCTGCTCCAGCAGCTGAATCTGCCGGACGTGCGGGTTGAGCGCGAAGAAGATCGATTGTTTCTCGTAGGCCAAGTGCCGCGCACCGACGACGTCAGCCGCCTGAGCGAACTTGCGGACCTCTACAAGGGCCAAGTCACGAACCTGGTCGGTGTGTCGCCAGCGGCGCCCGCAGCGCCAGCGCCGCTGGCCCAAGTCGTGCGACTGGGCGTGCAGGTCATCGAGCTCAACCGCAGCGACGTCGAGAAGCTCGGTGTGAAGTGGTCTCAAGATGTCGCGTACACGCAGCCGGCAGCGTCGTTCGCCAGCAATAGATACGGCGCCGGGATCCGCGATGCGCTCTTCAAGTGGGGGACCACGGTCAACCGCTCATCCGTAACGGCCGACATCAATGCCTTGGTGCAGAAGAAGCGTGCGCGGGTCCTGGCGGAGCCGAAGCTGGTCACCGCCAGCGGCAAGGAAGCCTCGTCGCTGATCGGGCTCGAGGTGCCGATCCTGACCGCCACTTCCGTCGACGTGCAGACCGACACGGTCAGCACAAACGTCCAATATCGCAAGACGGGCGTGCTGCTGAAGATAACACCCACGGCCCACTCCGGCGATCAGCACGGCAAGATCACGACGGTGATTGAGGCGGAGATTTCGTCCATCTCCGACGATGCCAACGCGTCGCTGAGCTTGCCCGTCGGCGCGACCACCATCAAAGTCCCAGGCTTCAAAGTGCGGCGCGTGAACACGCAGGTCACCGCCGGCTCCGGCGAGACCATCATGATCGCGGGGCTGCTCGAGTCCGAAGATACGAAGAACATCGACCAGATCCCGGCCTTCGGCAGCATCCCGGTCATCGGGCGGCTGTTCCGCTCGCCGGAGATCAGTTCCAGTCAGCAGGAAATTCTGATCGCGGTCACTCCGGAGCTGGAAGAGGAAAACCAGGAAGACCCGACGACCGAGAAGATCATGGCGCTCGAACAAGCGCTTGCCGACGGCGAGACCGGCCACATGCGCACACCGGCCGAGCGCTACGCCGCGCAGGTGCAAGATCGCCTGGCGCAAGGGATCCGATACCCGGAATTTGAAAAGACTCGGGGGATGACGGGATTCGTGAAACTGCGGCTGCATCTCTCGCGCGACGGCGAGGTGATTCACGCGTTGATCGCGCAGTCCTCCGGCAATGCCTCGTTTGACCGGGAAGCGCTGGCCGCCGCGAAGCGCCAGGCCCCATACCCCGCGTTTCCGTTCGAGCTCTCGCAACAGGACCTCTGGGTCGATCTGCCGGTCGTCTTCAACCCCTAGCCGGCTAGCTTGCTAGGGCGCAAGGCTTGCGGCCTCCCTCGCCGGTGATCCGGCGCTTGGCACCGGAAGAAGCCCTTGCACTTCCATGCCTCCGTCAGGCAGACTATATGCATTGCGAATGCCGTCATTATTTATGCCATCCCATGAGGCTCTGACCGTGATGCAGCGCGTTGCCGATTGCGCCGTCTCGCGCGGTGGGCGTTGAACTATGTCCACAGCGCGTGTCATTTCGATCTTCAGTTCCAAGGGAGGCGTGGGCAGCACGACGCTCGTCGCCAACCTGGCCATCAGCCTGCAGGACCAATTCAGCGTCAAAGCCGCCGTGCTCGAGCTGGGGGCGGTTGACCCTGAGGAGGTCCGGCTCCTCGGCTCGACGGACATCCACTTCCTCTCCGGGCATTTCACCAACGAGTCAATGGTCGCCGTGCTGCAGGACTTGTCGAGCAAGTTCGCGTACACGTTCGTCGACGCGGGCTCATCGCTCGGCGCGGCAGTGCTGGCCGCATTCGAGCGCTCGCATCTCATCATCCTGATCACCACGCCCGATGTGATTTCCATCCACCGCACGAACCAGGCGCTCAGGCAGCTCGATGCGCTGAACGTCCCCTCGCGCATGGTGAAGGTAGTGCTCAACCGCGCCGAAAGCCAGAGCAATTTCCGCTCGGCGGAGGTCAAGGAGTCGCTGCCCGTCGAGACGATCGCGGAGATCCCCTCCGACGGCCGGACCGTCGGCTTGTGCCTCAACCAAAGCCAGCCGTTTGTCCGCATCGCATCCAAAGCGCGCATCGCGCAAGCCGTCAAGGACTGGGCGAAACTCTTAGCGACCCGGACGGACTTGTACGTCGAGCACGTGGCGCTCGATTTGACCAAGGCTCCGGTCGTCGAATCGCCGGCGGAGGTTCCCACTACCAACGGGTCGAGATCGGCGGCGGTGACTGTCCAAGATCCGATGATACTGTTTAAGCAGCGGCTGCACAGCCAGCTCGTCGAGCAACTGGACTTGAAGCGGTTCGACCTGCGCGCTATGAACGACCCGGTGAAGGCCAAGGAGATCCGCGAGCGCGTCGAGCAAGTCATTCTCAATCTCATCGTGGCCGAGAAGGGGTTTGTCCCCGACCCGAACGAGCGCAAGCTGCTGGTCAAGGAGCTTGTTGACGATCTCATGGGGCTCGGCCCGCTCGAAGACTTGCTGGCCGACCCTGAAATCACCGACATCCTGGTCAATGGGCCAGAGAATGTGTACATCGAGAAGCGCGGTAAGCTTGTGCTCACCTCAAAGCGGTTTTTCTCGTCGGACCAGGTGCTGACGGTCATCGAGCGCATCATCGCTCCGCTCGGGCGCCGCATCGACGAGTCGACGCCGATGGTTGATGCGCGCCTGGCCGACGGCTCGCGCGTGAACGCGGTGATTCCACCGCTGTCGATCAAAGGCCCGATGCTGTCGATCCGAAAGTTCAATCGGCACCGCTTCGAGATGGACGATCTGCTGCGCATCGGCTCGATCAGTCCCGCCATGGCGACGTTCCTCGAGCTCTGCGTGGTGAACCGCAAAAACATTATCGTCTCGGGCGGCACAGGGTCGGGCAAGACGACGCTGCTCAACGTCATCTCCGCGTTCGTGCCGGACGACGAGCGCATCATCACCATCGAAGACGCTGCCGAACTGCGCCTGGCGCAGCGGCATTGGGTCGCGCTGGAATCCCGCATGCAGAACGTCGAGGGCCGCGGCGAAGTGACGATCCGCCAGCTATTCCGCAACACGCTGCGCATGCGGCCCGACCGGATCGTGATCGGCGAGTGCCGCGGCGACGAGACCTTGGATATGCTGCAGGCCATGAACACGGGCCACGACGGATCGCTGACTACGCTGCACGCCAATTCGCCGCAGGACGTGGTTTCGCGCTTGGACTCGCTGATCTTGATGAGCAACGTCGACCTGCCCGTGCGGGCCATCCGCGAGCAAATCGTCTCGGCCATCGACCTGATCGTCCACACCTCGCGCCAGTCGGACGGGAGCCGCAAGGTGACACATATTACGCAAATCGGGGGAATGGACGAGCACGAGAGCGTGATGTTTCACGACTTGTTTCTGTTCAAGCAAACCGGTGTCGGCCCGAATCACGAAGTGCTCGGATACTATACCGCGACCGGGAAGCGACCAAGCTTCCTGTCGGACTTGCGTGCGCGGGGCGTGAAGATTGACGACGCGCTGTTCGAGCCCGAGAAAGCGCCTGAGCCGCAGCCATGATGCGGTTGGTGAGCCGCGTGCTGAAGGCTGCATGAGCCATGAGGATTCGCATCGCACGGACCGGCCGTTGGCTGGCGACGAAGGCGACTGTGGCGCAAGCATTCCACGAGCGCATTGTTGGGCTGCTCGGGCGCTCGGACCTGCCACCAGGTGAAGCGCTGGTGTTTCCGAAATGCCGCTCGATCCATACGATCGGCATGCGGTTTGCGATCGACGTGATCTTTTTGGACGACGGTGGCAAGGTTGTGGCGGTTGAGGCGGCCTGCCGGCCTGGGCGGATCCTGGCTCCGGTCTGGCAAGCCCATGCAGTGGTCGAAATGTGCCAGGGCGCGGCCACTAGTGCCGGGCTTGCAACGGGCGACCAGCTCGAGATGATCGAGGACCAAGCGGCCTAGACGGATGTTTAGTTCCGCTACGCTGAATGAGGCAAAAACGAGCACGAATACTGCCGCTAAATACCCGGCTTGTGACCTTGACTTTATCGTGGCTGTCAGGTATATTTTGGATGGCTGAGCAGTAGCTTCAAATTTCTATCTATATCAGCCTCGACAAAGGCAAACCCATGGTGACGTGGGGGCGCAAAGCAAACGGATCTTCCGCTGGGAGTGTTGCTCCTCGGAGTCCGAGGTGCATCCAACGAGAAGACAGCCGAGCTGCCGAACGCGAATACCGTTCGGCAAATTTTTTGGATCGAATATTAAAGTCTTTTATGTAGACAATTAGAACTGTTAATTATGTAATTTCCCGATACTCTGCTAACCCACTCTTGAAACAGTTTGCTAGTCAGTCGTGATGGTCGTATCAGAGGAAAACCAGTAAGGCGGAACTGGAGCCTGAGCAGCGCGGTGTGGAACACTCGACGCGTCTGATGCGATCGAAAAAGGCAAACCCATCGAGAGGTGGGGACGCAAAGCCACGGACCCAGACGGACTGGGTAGCCGGGTTGCCGAGAAGCAGCCCGGCTTTTTGTTTCAGGCCATGAGAGGATGAAGAGCGATGAGCAAGCGCGGACAAGTGACGATCGAGTACTTCATCTTATTCGCCGTGATGACTCTGGTCACGGCAATCGGTTTCGCGCGGTACAACAGCAGTGTGACCTCCAGCCTCAAGGGCTGGTTCCAGACTGCCACGGGCAGAATGGCGGGGCAGCGATGATCCGACGGCGCGTCTCTTCGAACGCGCGGTACCGGGCGCCGGGTCAATCGGCGATGGAGTATGGGTTCTTCGTCGCCGTCGTGGCGGCCGCGCTGCTGGCGATGGGCACGTACATCCGGCGGTCGATCCAGGCAAATCTGAAGGTCATGGAAGGGCAAGTCAACGCGGAAGCCATTCGTTAGCTCGTGGCATGGATCCTCGAGCGCGGTGGCAGAGGGAGGAGGGAGTGGGCATGAAGATGATTGCGGCAGCGCAGAAGCGCGCGGTACGTCGAGGGCAGAGTATTTTCGAGTACATGCTGGTCCTGGCGGTTGTCATCGGGGCGATCGCGGCGGCGGCGAAGACGTTGCTCAAGCCGGCCATAGAATCGAACTTGACGGACAGCAAGGGCGTGATTGAGGGTGCGTCGACCAAGCTTAAGGCGGGCGTGCTGGGCAACTAAGCCCAAGCGAAACGAGCGGAGGGAAGATCGATGATGCGAGTGATGCGGAAAGGCCAGTCGATTACGGAATACGCGATCGTGGTGCTGCTCGTGATCGCCGCGGTTGCTGCGATGCAGGTGTACGTGAAGCGGCGCCACCAGGCAATGGTGAAGCTCGTTGCCGACACGGCAGTGGGTGGGTTGCTCGACGCTGGGGTCGGTTTCAACAAGGACGGCACGCAGCAGTTGGTTGCGCCGCTGGCGCAGTACGACCCGTACTACAATCACTCGAATATGACGTCAACGACGACAGCGGGAAGCACCGACAACCTCACCTTTACTGCTGGCGGCAAAGTTCAACACAGTGGGACTATCACCGATACGCGTAGTGGCGACCAGGGAGCCTATGGCTCTGGCGGTTTGGCCAACGACGACAACTGGAAATAACACAACGCAGAGGTGGGCTATGTTGCGTAGAAAGGGTCAAAATACGTTTGAAATCGCCCTCTTGATCGCGGTGGTCTGTGCCGCGCTGATTGCGATCGCGACATTCGTCAAGCACAGCGCCGAAGGCCACTACAGTGAAGGGGCAAAACAGCTCGGCACCGTGTACGACCCGCTGAAGGTGTCGGGCACCGTCAACAAGACGTTGGGCGGTAGCCAGCACGACATTGTCAGCGGAGACGGTACGCAGACGTCGCATGCAACAGACATGTCAACCAAAACCGTGACTGACCTAACCGACGACGTCAAGTTGGATGAGCAGGTGTTCGCGAAGTAATCAGCAGGTCGTCGTGAAGCACGACCCGCGATGTCTGCGGCGGTCGAGTCTAAAGTAACATCGTTGTTCGGCGCGTATGGTGGAGGATTATGGCGTGAGCAGGAGCCCAACATCGATGGCGAATACGGCGAAGTGGAGCCAGACCTGGGGACGACGGCTGTCGTGGCTGTGGAGTTGGGCCACCGGATCGCGCCTGCAGCCGGTGAGGCAGGCTCCGTGTCCTCCGTGCGCACGGACGAGCGGGCGGCACCCGCAGCACTGGCGGCGCCGCGGGCAGGCGTTCATGGAAAACGCGCTAACGATTGCGGTGGTCGCTGCAGCGGTCATCGGCATGCAAGTGTACGCCAAGCGGTCGATCCAAGGCGTGCTGAAGTTCGGGGCGGATCGATTGAGCCCCTGCGCGAACGACAAGAACGGCGTGATGGCGCAGCTCGAGGGCACGCGATACGAGACGGGTGAGCATCTATCGAAGCCATGCGAATCCGCGCGGACCGGCCTCCCGATGCCGGCGGGCACGACCATGAACCGGCAATCTGGGACCAGCACGATCGCGAGCCGGCGCGTTCGAGAGCAAGAGTTGAGCACCGGCGGCTGGCAGCGGGACATCGAGGGGAAAAAAGGCGATTCGCAGCAGACGGCGGGCACGCTAGGCGGCGGCGTCTCGGCTCGTTCCACTGTGGTCGCGAACATCGTGAAGAAGCAATGAGCATACAAACCGGCGCGCCAGGATCTCTGCCGATCGTTCGGCGTGGCGTGCTGCTGCGCCGCGCCGGTCAGGCCTCGACGCTCGAGCACGCCGTGCTCATCGCGGCCGTCGCCGCCGCGCTGGGCAGCATGGCCGTTTACACCAAGCGGTCGATGGCCGGCGGGCTGCGCAACTCCGCAAGCTCGTACGGCGAGCAGTACGACCCCAAGCACACCGTCTCGGACACGACGACGACCATCACCAGCAAGATCACGACGGAATCAAAGCTCCGGCTGAACGTGCCGATCCACGACCGATCGCTCAACCACAATATCACGGCCGACGTGATGGACATCACGACGAAGATCGAGAAAGACAATACCACGCGCAGCGGCAACGAAACTGTCGACGGGTTGCGAAAGAGCCTGTGGAAATGAGATGCGCATGCCGACCGTAAGTGAGCGCTCGCACGATCGCCGGCCTTGGCGCATGCTTGGGCCGGCGTTGTCGCGTTTGGCGAACCGCCGCGGGCAGGCGCTCATCGAGCTGGCCATCTTCGGCGCCATCGTCATCACGGTGCTCGGCTTCATGCTCAACTACGGCCTCAACGCCGATTACAACCAATACGCCATGATGAAGGCGCAGCGGCGCGCGCTCGCGGCCGCAGCGACGCTCGTCAAAGACTCGGATCCGCAGGCCGACGCCCGCATGCGCAACGGCGCGGTGAGCATCATCGAGGACCGCCACATGCCCGACCCGACCACGCCCATGGGCACGGGCTCGACGACGCCCGTCAGCGCTTCCGCCAACGTCCTCAAGAGCTACAAGCTGCAAGAGACGCCGAATACGCCGCAAGCGATCCCGGTCACAACCTATGAGTTTATGCTCGAGGGGAAAGTGGTAAAAACCGTGGCCCTGAAGACGTCGGGCTTCCGCTATGAATTCCACGATCCGGCGTCGTTCGGCATCGTCGACCAGAAAGGCCAGTGGGTCAACGATCCGAAGAAAGTCGGGCCGATCGATCGATACGAAGAAATTTTCGGCTCCAACAACGTCTGCACCCGGAAAGCCTGTCTCCAGTCGAGCGGCAATCTACGAGTCCAAATTGGGAGTATCACCATTCTCGACCCGTGCGAGGGACAGGTTGTCGGCTATCAGGGATGTAAGCGTATGGCCCGTCAGATGACGGATACGGGCTATTGCACGTCGGAGTGCAAACGCGGACGGCTGCTAGTGCCTCCGGATAAGAATCAGCCGACGTGCGAACAGATCTGCGGGCTACCGATGACGCTCCCGTGGTACGCGCAGGGCAAGATACTCGAGAGCTTATTCGTCCAACGTCGATCGTTGGGACTGCAACCCACGGAGAAAAAAATCGTCGACATCAGCGGCAGCGAGATTATCAAAAACGAAACCACTTCACAAATTCGCACCACCGACACGATCCGACAGAAAGAGACTGTTCCCCGCACCATCATCATGCTGTCCGGTCAGCCAACGCAAGCGAAGGACGGCCATACCTCATTGACGGAGATCATCATCGACAAGCAGATCAAAACGGAAGGCAAGAACGGCGGCGCCCCGACGACGACCACTAGCAGGACGACGCCATGGTAAACCGTAGGCGTCTTGCGCGTCCGGGTCAGGCGACCTTGGAGATGACCATCGCGTACTTCTGCGCGCTGCTCTTGTTGTTCGCCTGCTTAAAAGTTTTTCTATGGCTCAATGAACGCATCGTTCGGCGGCAGATCAATTATGACGACACGCGAATCGGGGCGGCCTCGCCGAACCCAATTGGTGTCGAAGGCAAGGAAGGCTCGTGGAACGAGCCGACGAAGAAGCTGCGGGTCCTAAATGAAACATGATGAGCCCGTCATATTCAGCGCCGATTGCGCGGCCTCCGGCATGAACGAACTGAGCCGGCAAGACAGCGTCGCGGTGCGGCCTCACGGCGTGCGATCGATGTCGGATCGTCGGCCTGCGACGGTTGGCCCCATCCCCGAGCCCGGTTATCGGGCGCGGCTGCTGGCGGCGAAGCGATTCATGTCCGTCGGGAACCTCAACTCGCGCACGCGACCCTCGGGCCAGATCGCGACATTTCTGCTGCTGATTATCTCGGTTGTGATCATTTTCATGCTCGCGACCACAAACCTCGGCCAGGTCTCGCTCAAGGCTACGACCGTATCCAACGCCGCCGACGCGGCCACGCTCTATCTCGGCAGCCAGCTCGCGACGAAATCGAACCTGCTCTATCGCGCGCTGGGCAACCGTTCGGCAAAGTGTCGCCGGAGCATGTTCCTCATCTTCTTCCTCGCGGTCGTCTTCGCGCTGCTGTCGATCTACAACCCGACCTTCGCGAGTTTCTTCGGCGCGGGCGCGCACGCGTCCGTGATCGCGGTCGCGACGGCCGGCGCGGTGGGTGGTGCCATCGGAGGCGCGATTGTGTACGGCAACCTCAAGGGCGCCTTGCTCGGCGGCCTCATCGGCTTCGGGATCGGTGCCTCGATCGGATATGGCTACCACGCGTTCGGCACGCAGACGCAAGCGCCCACCGCCCTGAATAAGGCGCAGGGCTTGGCGAAGCTGTTGGAGGGGACGGCGCAGTCAATCAACGAGGGTCTGTGCATGATGAGCACGGTCACCTCGTTCAGCGCCGGAGCGGCAGCGACGGGTGCCGCGCTGGCCTCGGGGGCTGCGCTCTTTAACGGCATCATGCAAGAGAAGATGGCCAACAGCGCCATCGCGGCCGCCGCGAAGGCGCTCAACGGTTTGCCCGACTACCTGCGCATCCAGCAGGGCACCATCTACGAAGGCCTGATCCGGACCGTCGATGACCCCACGATGGTCGTGGACGTCACGGACGTCGACGGAGACGGCGACAAGACGAACCTCGTGCCGGCGTTCGCGAAATGGTGGGACGATCGGATCCAAACAATCAAAGCCGCCCACCCGCCGACGGACGCGACGGCGATCAACACGTTCCTGGGGAAGCTGAAAATCTTCCACGATCAGCTCGTGAAGCGCCTTGGGGCCGGCGGCACGCTCGGCCGCTGTGATGTGGAAAAAGCCGATGGTTTCCCGTTGAAGGTCTTCCGCAAGTTGGAGCACGACAGCTCGTCGTGCCCGGGTCTGCAGCCGGCGGCCAACAACGTCACGATTGACCTCTCGTTCTGGGCGCCCGGACCCAGCAAGGCCGAGCTGGACACGATCGAGAAATGCGAGCAGAAGCTTCAGGACGAGCCGCTCGCGCCATGCGACAAAGACCCGGCTACGTGCGAGGCCGAGAGTAACGATCCATGCGGCACGCCGCGTGGCTGGGACCAGGTCGACCAAATGCATGACGAGCTCGACGCGATCAGAGCGTCGGCCGAAGAGCTGCTCGACACGCACAATCGCGGGCAAGTCATCGACAGTTGGCGGGTGTGGATCGCGCTGTTCTATGACCCGAACGACGACACGTATGACCAAATGATCACGGAAATCCAGCAATGGCAGGCTGAACTGACGGCGTCCAAGCCGAAGCTACCGGAGTGCGTGCCGCCGACGCCGGGCCCGCCCCCGACGAGCTGTCCCGCTCCAGGCCCGGCGCGCGCCAACTATTGTGCTCAGGCTTGTCTGCCATGCAAGGCTGTGGGAGGCGACTTGGCGGCGTACATCTGTGCCACAGACTGCAACCAACAAAACTGCAAGCTGGCATCGTGCGCGGTGTCGCCTGTGAAGCAGTGTCTGGACAAATGCGAGAATACGTATAACGCCTGTTTCGACTGGTGTAAAAAAACCAAGGGCGGGTTCGACCGGATCTACTGCATCGCTGCGTGCGGACGTGCTCGCGATGCATGTCGCAAGCCATGCGGATCCTCGAGTGCGAGCTTGCTCGAGTCAGACGCCGGTCAATCGGTCGAGAGCGCTGATCAGTCGTTCGCCGGTGATGCGGCGGGGTCGTCGACTCTGATCCGAGCCTCAGCTTCAGCCTCGGCTTCGTGCAGCACGACGATTTACCCGTGCAAGATGTCGAACCAGCCGCCATTTCCGTACGGTACGATCGGCGACACCACATACCCATGCCATCCGGACGATTTCGTGCTCGTGAACCAAGAACTCGACGGGCTGATCAATGAAATCAAGGCGTTCCGGGATGCGGCGAAGTTGCTCTTCGGCATCGGCCAGGCGAACCCGGACAACACCAATCCGGCCGTATACCAATGGGATGACTCGCAGGGCCATCACAAGGTTCAGGTCGGCGTGGGTCCGTTCAAGATCCCATACATCCGCAAGACCGGCCACGGGTGGTTAGGCAAGCGGTGCTTGAGGATCACCGACGGTAGGACGTCGCACGGCAATCCGCTGGGCGCTTACGTGATCGTCACGCGCAGCGACCCGCCAAGTGTCGGCGGCGGCCTGTGGGAGTGGAATCCGTTTAACGGCCGCGTCTGCAAGGCGGCGGCGGCCGCGTATAGCTGGACGTCAATCGGCTTGAATTCGGGCGTGCCGAAGTCTGCGTGTCGATGATCTCCGCGGACGAGACCCAACGCACGCGGTGGATCGGGGCGGCGACGATCGCGATCGTCGCGTGCGCCGTGGTCGTGTTCGCGGTGCGTTGGCAGCATCGGGACGTGATCCGCTGCCGCGACGTGCTGGTCGGGCTCGCTATGGGAAATATGGGCGTCCAGCGATCGATCAATTGGGAGGTACTCGAAGCGCTGAGCGGCGATTTCGGCGCGGTCTATCGCCAATTGCCGGATGAGGCCAATCGCCTGCGCTACCGCGAGGCGTTCATCGCCAAGTTCGCCGAAGGGTTTCGCCAGACCGGCGGATCGCTGGCCGCGTTTGGGAATTGGCGGGTTGTTGAGAAGAGCAATGGGCACGTCGTGATTGCGACCGACGCGCCGAGCCGCAATCAAACGGTGCTGTTCGATCTGAACCGCCAGACGCGCCTGGTCGAGAAAATCGACCAGCGGCCGATCGACCCGTCGCTCGTGCCGACGGCGCCGCCGCCGACCGAGTCAAGCGAGGAGATCGTCAACAGCGCTCCGGTTGAGACGCCGCCGCCGGTGTTGTCGCCGCCGAGCGTCGAGCCGTCGATGTCATCCGACGCACCGGCAGCGCAGCCGGCGGAGTCCGCGACGTGTCCGGTGTGCGGGCAGCCGGGCGCGTCGCATCCGGACGATCCGGCCCAGAGTCCGGCGGAAGGTAGCGGGCAGAACACAGGGAGCAGCAAGCCATGACGCGCGTCGACCACGACACGTCGGTCATCGCAGCCGGACAGAGCGCTCGACGCCGGTCCGGTTGGCGGCGCTCCGGGACCCATTACTTGGAATACGCGACGCTCATCGCGGTCGCCGCGGCCGCGCTGTTTGCCATGAGCAACTACATTTACCGCGGGTTGGCGGGGAAATGGCGGCAGGTCGGCGACGGCTTCGGATACGGCCGCCAGTACGAACCGGGAAAGACCAAGTAAGGAGGCGAAAACGGTCGATCGCCGGCAAGTGACCCGACGGACGTCGAGTTGTCGCAACGTCAGGCATACTTATTATAGGAATGCTCAGATTGCAGATGGAGCGGGCTGATGGCAAGAGCGCGGACGGTTTTTCCGAAGAGTGCTCTGGCCGTTGGCCTTCGTGTGCTCAAGCGGGTAGCGGTTCAACCGGACGGCGCGATGGAGGCTGCGCGGTGACGCGCGGGACGCCATGGCATTAACGATGTATCTCTTCGGCTGCGCCTCGTTGGCGTGCTTAGCCTATGCGGCCTATCCGCTGCTGGCCACCAACGCCGCGATGCTGAGCGAGAAGATCGGCCGCTACCAGGTGGCGAAAGCCGACAAGGCCGCCAAGGTCTTCGACGACATGTTCGTCGAGGTCACACCGATGTGGGTCACGATCGTCTACCGCGTGGCGCCGCTGGCCGGCGCGCTGGTGCTCTACCTGATCTTCAATTATCTGATCGTCGCCGCGATCGGCTTGGTGCTGGGGTTCATCATCCCGGACATGTACGTGAAGCACATCAACGCGAGACGACGGAAGAAGTTCCAGGGTCAACTGGTGGACGTGCTGTTCATGTTGTCGAGCAGCTTGCGCGCCGGCCTCTCGCTCACGCAGGCGTTTGAAACGCTTGAGACGGAGATGGGCCCGCCCGCGTCGCAGGAGTTCGGCCTGATGATGCGCGCCCACCGCGTCGGGCTGTCGCTCGAGGAATCGATGCAAGGTCTCAACAAGCGGATGGCGGGCGAAGATCTGCAGCTGATCACGACCGCGGTGATTCTGGCCCGCGCCACGGGTGGCGATGTCACGAAGATCATCAGCCAGCTGATCACGACGATCCGGGAAAAGAAGAAGATCGACGAAAAGGTCGAGACGCTCACGCTGCAGGGCAAGCTGCAGGCGTACATGATGAGCGGCTTGCCCGTCGCGTTCGCGTTCTTCGTGCGGATCTTCAACCCGCACTACTTTGATATGTTGCTGACCGACCCGCTCGGTCACAAGTTGATTATGGCGGCGGTGGGGTTGTGGATCACCGGCATTCTCGTCCTGCTGAAAATGAGCAAGGTCGAGTTTTAAGCGGAATGTCGGACAGCTGTCGAGATCATTTGGCACCGACGTTGATGACTATTTTAAGGATACATCGATAGGCATCGGGCAGATCGCGGGGATTTCGATTGTGTCTTGGGGAGTGTCGCAAAGGGCATCGGCATGCTGTTGGCGATCGACCTCAGTTGGCTGCTATGCATCGCGTGCCTCGGCTGGGCTATGGCGCTCATGCCGGCGGCCACCGGCCTGCCCAAGCTGTCACAAATTCCCGCGTCGCTGGCAATGCCGGGCCTCGTGGTGAAGCGGCGCAGCCCGTTTTCCGTGATCCTGCGGCGTATCGGCGCGTTGCTGCCGCATGGCAAATGGTCGGAAGAGTTTCGCGCGGCGGCCATTTACCCGGGCTCCGAGTTGACCGTGGAAGATTTTCGCGGGGTGAAATGTTTGACCGTGATTATCGGCGCGTTCGCGGCCTTCGTGCTGATGGGCGAGCTGCGCCGGTTCAACATTTGGGGAATGGTGATCGCGGCGGTGCTCGGCATGTTGGTTCCGAACCTCTGGCTGCGAGGAAAGATTCGGCAGCGCAATCGCGCGATCCTGCGGCTGCTGCCCGAGATCATCGACTTGCTGACGCTGTGCGTCGGAGCCGGCGTGGATTTTCTCGGCGCGCTCAACCGTGTCGTCGCGGTGAAGGAATATCGGAATGAACCGCTCATCGATGAGCTGTCGATGACCCTGCAAGAGATGAAATTCGGCAAGCGCAAATCCGAAGCCTTGAAAGCGATGGCGCGGCGCATCGACGTCGCGGAGCTGTCGTCGTTCGTGCGGGCCATCACGCAGGCGGACCGCATGGGTACGCCGATCGCCGACGTGCTCGCGGTGCACTCCGAAGACGTCCGCATGCAGCGCTACAACCGCGCCGAGCGCGCCGCGCTGAAAGCGCCGCTGAAAATTTTGTTCCCGCTGGTGTTTTGCATCATGCCGGTGGTGGGGATCATCGTCGGTGGACCGATCTTGCTGCAGTTCGCCCGGCTGAGCCCGTTTAAATAATGCGAGGCAATCGATTACAGCTTCACTCTTCGAAGGATCGCGAGGCGCCTGGACAGTTCGGTGTGCGCTTGGTGGGCAAAGAGCCAGTCGAGCCACACTGCGTCGTCATGCAGCTTGCCGGATTTGAACTGCCGGAGGAACCGCTTGGTCGTCATGCGATATCAACGCTCGAACGCGGCCAACCGTTGGCGGTATGTCCGGCGGCTGGTTTCGAGGCGACGACGTTCGAGACTGATACCGCGTGGCATGACCGATCGACTCGCCAGGTTAGTTGGAGTCTAGTGATGCAGAACTGTCAGCAACCGCTGCGTCAGTCGCTGGAGCGTGGTGTGGGGAAGTCGGCCGAGGACTTTACGAATCAGTCGCTGATCGATGGTCAACAACTTGCCACATTTCACTACCGAGGGTTTGGGCAGGCCAGCGGCGCGTTGCTCCTCGAGATCGAGGAGCAAATCTTCTGGATTGGTCATAGTTGGGATCTGCGAGGTGATCGCCAAGACGATGATATCGCGCTGTCTGGCATTGAACTCGTCGGCAGAAATGATTACGGCCGGTCGTTGCTTCGTAGTGGTCAGATCGGTGAAGGGGAACGGCAACAGGACAACCTCGCCGGCCTTACAGTTTGTCATACACCGCGTCGTCAGGGTTGTCCCAGAACTCGAAGGCGGATTCCGCCAGCTTCAGATAGACCAGATCCGCGCCGGAGATCTTCAGCAGGCGGGGAAGATCGGCGAGAAGCCGGCGCTGCTCTTCGGGGGGAAACTGTTCGATCGCGCGCTCGATGGCGTGAAACGAAAGACGCATGGACGTTACCTCGTATGTCGGACGCGAACTCCGGCGATGAGTGGCTCCTCCACGACCATAACATGCAGGGCATAGAGCGTCAAGCTGCCGAACATGCGCATTAAACAGTGGGTCTATCACCCGGCCACGAAGGCGATCAGCCTGTCGATGGCGCTCATCTTCACCGCCCAGCAGGCGGTGTGGGGGGCGGACCTTAACGTGTTTCAGACGCTGCAGATCTCGGCGGACCAGCGGCGGCAGCGCGACCAAGTGCTTTCCGCCGCGGTCGTGAATATCTATGACGACCTCTACGGGCGCATGCCCAGCGAGCAGGAATTAAAGGAAGCGCTTGAGTTCCTGCACCGCTCGCCGCAGCTCGCGACGCTGACGGAACGCCTCGGGGAATCGCCGGAATCGCGCTGGCGGCTGCGCCAGTTGAGCCCGCAACGCGTGGCGAAGCGCAAGGAAGAGGCGCAGCGCATCGCGCAAGCGTCGTCGGCGATGGTCGGGCAATTCTTGCGCGACCTGGCGGCGAAGCCGGCGCGACCGGCGACGATCTGGATCACGGATGAGCTGAGTGTTGAGCCCTCGCCGGCCGTACTGAGCGGATTAAATGAAGGCGCAATCGGCCAAATCGAGTCGTGGCTGCGCGAGCCCGACACGCTCTGCGCGAACTGTGCGACCAACGCACTCGCGCCACTGCTCGGCACCGTCGGTGTGCAGGTGTCGCGCGAAACGCTCACTTCGCAAGGCTTCCTCGTCGACTACCTGACCGGCAACTTGCACATGGGGCAGTCGGGTTCTTCAGCGGCGACGGCGACCGTGCAGCCCCAGCCGACCAGTCTCCACGGGCCGCTGTACATCTCGATGGACACCGTGAGCAAGCTGGCGAAGGCCTACGGCCTCACGCTCAACCCCGTCGAGCTCTCGTCCGACGAGCTCATGGCGCTGCGCTATCCGATGATCGCCGCACTCGATGTCACGCAAGACGGTCGCGCCGACCACTACGTCGTCGTGCAAGACGTCAACGAGGCACGCGTCACGTACTTCGAGTCGGACGGCACGCGCGAGTCGCTCCCCCTGCGGCAATTCATGCAGCTCTTCACGCGCGAAGCGCTCGTCGCTTCGGCGGAATCGGTCGGCACCATGCTCTCCGAGTCGCGCGCCCGCGCGATCTCCGGCGGCAGGCGCGACGATTTCTCGTACTGGGGCCAGTATCCGAACATAGACAGTCTCTTCAAGCAGCCGTCGCTTAGCGACACGGCCCTGTCGGTCGCCATGATGTACGGCATGTCGCGCTTCGGTGGGAGCACGGCCATGAACCACTTTGGCCAGAGCATGTTCATGGCGCAGCTCAGCCAGGCCACGACCCATCTGGCCGTCAGCGCGTTCCACATGAACCCCACGACCGCGCAGATATTCAGCACGGCGGTGACATACGGCGCGAACTATTATCGGGCCAACAGCCTGAATCCGGCGATGTCAGGGTGGGACGCCTTTGTGAAGGGCGCGCTGCAAGGCGCGAAAACGTCCGGCTTCCAGCTCGCGGCCTACCACACGCTGAAGAATACCGGGTTCTACCAGCACAACCCGCTGATCGCCCAGCAGTTCACCAATGCGCTCGGCCGCTACGGTGCGGGCGACATGTCGAAATCGGCGTTTCAAAATCAGATGGTGGGGCTGGGTATTGAGTACGCGCTCGGCCAGAACATTTATTCGCGCGCGCTTGGCAACGCCTATGCTGCCCACCAACAGGGCGTGAGCGGCAGCGTTGCGTTGGAGCGCGCGGTGCTGTCGGGCGTGACGTCGGCGGCGCTGGCGAAGCTGGGCAAGGGCCTCGGCCTCTCACCGCTGGAGTCGGGCTTGCTGGATTACCTCGGCACGGCCGCAGCGACGGGCCGGTTGAATTCGCGGAATGTTTCGGAGCTCGCCTTCGACATGGCCTACTTGGGCGGCAGCGATTCGGCTGCGCTCAAGGAAGCGAGGTATCGCATGGTGATGGGGCTGCCCGAGGCCCCGCTGCCCACGCTGCGCGATCGCGATCAGCGGTTTCGTGCCAACGAATCTTCGCAGCGCATTCTCGAGCTGGCCGGCATGGGCAACTTCGCCGCGAACGTCGATACCGCGATGAAAGGCTCGCACAACAGCTTCCGCCAGTTCGTCAACGACGGCGGCATCGCGCACGTCATGCCCTCCGCGCAGTACCAACTCGTGAACTACATGGCGAACACGCTGCACTACGCCGCGGTGAACAACATCGTCGACAAAGTGATGCCGATTCGACCTCGGGGTCTATCGGGCCCGGTCCTGGTGGATGTGAAGGCAATGCAGGAGATGAGCGCCGCGCTTCGCGGCGCCAAGAACCCTGGCCTGAAAATCAGCGGAGCCGAGCTGGGCTATGCGACGATCGAAAGAACCTTGGAGTTTTATGAGGAGTATGGCTTTCTGCCATCCGATATCACGGGAAATCGAGATTCGGTCGTTACACCAGGTGACCAATTCGCATTGCTGCACAAGAACATGCTCTTGGAATATGAGGACAAGCGCCAAACCGTTATTCCTGTTTACGAGCGCAACCTGGCACCGGTCGGTGAGATGGCGCTGGATGCACTGACGCGCAAGAAGCTCGGCGACAAGATGGTCGACAATCCGTTGACGACCTCGGCGTCGAGCGCGCTGCGGACTGGCGGCGCGTTCGGTGAGATCGGCGCCGTGCAGGATGGCAAGCCGGCTGTCTTCGTCTGGAGAACGCTTGAAGGCAAGACTCTTGCCGCTGGGTATGCCGACCTCTTTCTCCCGCAGGTCGTCAAGAAAGACAGCCATGGCGTACAG
>OBEQ013017906.1_pt1 | contig 23740 bp, 25 predicted proteins | sample 1670901 | NCBI WGS metagenome assembly OBEQ01 (sample SAMEA104232315, study PRJEB22302) | groundwater metagenome | biome: forest; feature: aquifer; material: groundwater | place: USA | collected 2011-08-07 | depth 5.4 m
TAATCCATAAGTGATTTCACCGGTGACAGGTTTGCATTCCAAACCACCGACTTGCTGAAAATAAGTAAATTGCGTCACTTCCATGCCATTCAACCATACTTCCCAACCCAATCCCCAGGCGCCCAGTGTCGGTGATTCCCAATTATCTTCGACAAAACGAATGTCATCGGTGAGCGGATCAACAGATAATGCGCGTAATGAATCTAAATATAATGCTTGGATGTTGTCGGGTGAGGGTTTCAAAATCACTTGCAATTGATGATGACGTTGCACGCGATTGGGGTTGTCGCCATAACGACCATCAACGGGACGGCGACTGGGTTGCACGTAAGCGGCACGCCATGGTTCCGGGCCAATCGCACCTAAAAAACTCGCGGTATGAAAAGTGCCGGCACCCACTTCAATATCAAGTGGTTGCAAAATCACGCAACCTTGTTGTGCCCAATAATTTTGTAACGTGGCAATCAAGCCTTGAAAAGTATGCGTGTCTGTTGATAATGCAGCGGACATTGTCATGATTTTTTTCCAATTTTTGATTCTTTTCCTTGCCATAATTTTTGTAAATTATGACGATGACGATATATCAATATTGCACTCATCACAATTAATAACATGACGTATGCGCGATCATGAGTGACGTACCACATATAAACGGGTGCGAGGATGGAAGCGGTGAGCGCTGCTAAGGAAGAGTAGCGAAATAAAATCGCCATCAATAACCACGTTGCCATCCATAATAAGGCGATCGGCCAGGCCAATGCCAGCATACAGCCGAGCGCGGTGGCAACACCTTTACCACCGACAAAATGAAAAAAAATGGGGAATAAATGGCCTAAAAATGCGGCGAGTGCGACCCATGCCAAGCCAACATCATCTAAGCCTAGCCATTTTGCAATCAATACGGGGATGACGCCTTTCAAAACATCACCTAATAAAGTGATGATCGCTGCTTTTTTGCCAGCGATGCGCAACACGTTGGTCGCACCCGGATTGCGTGAACCTCGCGTGCGCGGATCGGGTAAGCGCATTATTTTGCAGATGATAATGGCGCTCGAGAGCGAGCCAAATAAATACGCGATGACAATTGCTGAAATGAGAACAAGCATAAATAATGAAACACCAAAATAAAAAACAGTAATTTACCTGAAGCTGTCGCTAGATGCCAACTTCTCTATGAATTAGCTGCATTTCATTTCATGTATGCGATCACAAAATTATTTTTTATGATCGCATTGGTGAGTTCAGCACGAGTCTGTTTACTGTGGAGTACCTTTTTTAGATTGCTTTAAACTAAACAAGATAGAAGCGGCACTATCACTTGTTAGTGATAACTGATTTTTTTTATGATCGGGCGCTGGTTTAAATAATCGAGGTGAAGAGCGGGGTTTTTTTGCAGAAGGTTGTTTTTCTTCTTCTTCTTTTATATCGTAATGATCTTCTGATTCAACTTCTTTTGCTTTATCAGCATAGTCAAGATCATGATTAGTAGTACCATCTTTATTTACCTGCGGTATTTGCCTTGAACGTTTCTTGCGTGCCAAGGAATCTTTTCCATCGACGTTAGCGAAATCTTCTCCTAAGTTTTGATGTTGTTTATATTGGTTGCGATAGTATACTTTTTCTTTATTAGTAACAGGTATTTTTTTAAATTCACTGAGGATAGTAGAAGTAGCTGTTTGTGTCGTTTCTTGCAGCGATGTCTTAATCTTATTGTTAATCTGCATATATGCTTCTTCAGTCACATCAATCTGCTCGCAATAAGCCCACATTTTATTTAACCATTCTTTATGTTTTTCTAACCCGTGTTCATATTTTTTCTGAGTTGAAACTTTTTGATAATTGACGTAGTTAGTGAGGGATCGCAAAAATTTATTAATAAATTTTATTTGCAAATTAATTAGCTCAGTCAAGCGCTCAGGAGTCAATGATTTAAATTGGAATAATTGTTTAATCACTTCAAGCGCGTTTAATATTTCTTGTCGCTGGAAATCTACATGTATCTTGAAGTTTGAACAAAAATAATTACAACTCGGAGAAGGGGATTCAAAAGCAAGCGTTTCTGTTGTTGATATTTCTTTTTTTTCTGCTGCTTTTAGCTTTGTTTTTTTCTTTGTAGAAACAGATGGTTTTTTTCCAGTTTGTTTTTCTAAAGAATAACGATAAATTTCATGAGTAAGCTCAACTTTTTTATCCAATGCCTGATCAATCGCTTTAATGTAATTTAAATGATAAGTAGTTCTGTTATCGTCGGATTGATAATCCTGTATTGTTTTTTCAATGGCAGGAAGGATGGAGGTGATTAAACCATATATTGCTTTATTTTTTACTTGGTTCTTATTAAGAAGTAGTTCTTTTTTTAATTCTTGAAAAGTATTAATCGCGTCATCATAAAGAATAATATGAAGTTTGAGTTTGCAATATAACACTCCTAACTGACAATAAGGACGAATATGACTCAACCTGTTCGTAGCGCGGTCATTGGCTCGCTTATAATGAAAATATTTTTCATAAAATTCATCAGGACTAGAAGAATCTGGAATAATTTCTATTGATTTATATAATAGGTCATGTGTTGATCTATTACGTCTATGTGGTGATGGCATGAATGAATCCCCTCTTATTTAATAAAATAATGAGTCGAGTACGAGGAAGTAATATAAATAGCGGCCGTGAATATAGCGCTTGATAACATATTCATCCTCGTTATGTTAAATAGTTATTATTAATTTAATATAATGGTTATGTGTTTTATACTAGAAGCCAACACAATTTTATAGTCACTCATCATAAATGATGCTTAAGGAAAAATGAATGTCTACTCATTCTCGTCTTATTTGGATTGATCTGGAAATGACTGGTTTACAGCCAGAAAAAGATAGAATTATTGAAATCGCAACTATTGTGACGGATTCTGATTTGAATGTAGTTGCAGAAGGACCGGTATTTGCCATTCATCAAAATAATGAATTATTGGCTGGTATGGATGAGTGGAATACGGAACAACATCATAAATCGGGTTTAGTGACACGCGTGCAAGAAAGCTGCGTCAATGAGCAAACGGCAGAAGCGGTGACATTAGAATTTTTGCGGCAACATGTGGCAGAAGGCAAATCGCCTATGTGTGGCAATAGTGTGTGGCAAGATAGACGGTTTTTGTCGCGTTATATGCCAGCATTAGAAAAATATTTTCACTATCGCATGATTGATGTCAGCACGTTAAAAGAATTGGCATTGCGCTGGGCGCCGAAAGTATATAACGGCATGCAAAAACAATCGCATCATTTGGCGCTTGAAGATATTCGCGATTCCATTGCGGAATTAAAATATTATCGTAAAGAATTATTTAATGCTGCAGCGCAACCATCGGTAGCAAACCCCTCTTAAAAGGGCACCTCTAAAAATTGTTTGAAATTCAGAAAACTGTGATTCTCTCATTAGATTTCTGAATTTCAAATAATTTTTAGAAGTGCTCTTAAGAAACCCTTAAGGCAATATTGATAGATTACTGACACAATGCCAGGTATTATTATTTTTGCATCAAATTTAGTAAATATTGAATAAATCAGCATAAAAAGAGGCAGTTTCTATGGATTCTAAATTATTAGGCAGTATTTTATTGATCGTCGGTACCTCAATCGGTGCAGGCATGTTGGCGCTCCCGATTGCGACCGCGCAATTAGGTTTTGTCGGCTCTTTAATATTATTAGTCAGCTGCTGGTTTGTGATGACGGCCGGTGCGTTTTTAATTTTAGAAGTTAATTTATGGTTGCCGCAAAATAGTAATTTAATTTCCATGGCAAAAGCGACTATCGGACCCTTTGGACAGATTATCGCGTGGTTATCTTATTTATTATTATTGTATTCATTATTGTGTGCGTATATCGCCGGTGGTAGCGATTTATTCCACAATTTATTGGCAAAAGCAGGCTTAACTTTATCGCCCTCTGTTTCCGCAATTATTTTTACTTTGTTATTTGGTTTGGTGGTGTATTTGGGCGTGCGCTCGGTTGATTATGTCAATCGTGGTTTGATGTTTGTAAAATTAGGGGCGTATGTGTTGCTCGTGATATTACTTGCGCCATTTATTGAAACGACAAAATTAGCGGCAGGTGAAATGAAATATATTCTTTCTGCGACCGCCATCACCGTGACCATCACTTCATTTGGTTATGCCGCCATCATTCCCAGTTTGCGAATTTATTTCGCCGGTGACATTAAACGCTTAAAACAAGCGGTTTTTATCGGTAGTTTGGTGCCATTAGTATGTTACATCTTTTGGGATATGGTGATCATGGGCGTCATTCCACTCGATGGCAGTCAAGGATTAATTTCGATTTTGCAATCGAAAACCTCGACCAGCGATTTAGTGAATACCATGAGCGCGACTGTGTCGAGTGAATCGGTTTCTTTCTTCACAAAATTATTTACTTCGATTTGCGTGGTGACCTCATTTTTAGGTGTGAGTTTGTGTTTGACGGATTTCTTGGCAGATGGTTTGCAAATGGAAAATAAAGGCGGACGCCGTATTTTTATTCAAGCATTGGTCTTTTTCCCGCCATTATTAATCGTATTATTTTATCCCAATATTTTTATCCAAGCGCTGCAATATGCGGGTATTTATTGTATCGTATTGCTGATTTTGTTACCGGCGTGGATGGCATGGCACGGACGTTATACGCGTCGCATTGCGTCTGGGTTTACCGTGCCAGGCGGCAAACTATTTTTGGCGATATTAATGGCAATTTCAGTGGCGATTATCGCGCAAAGTTTATTGGCGATGTAATGAAAAGCTACTCTGTCATGCCAGCGAAAGTTGGCATGACAATTTGAGCGAATCTATAAAAAATAAGTGAAGTCACTATGCACAATATTACGGATATCAAAATGTGGGTGGGGTTTTCTATTTTTCTCATCCTCGCTTTAACCATAGACACGTTTATTCTCGGTAGAAAACACACACACTCAGCCACCACCATGAAGTCTGCACTCTGTTGGACATTTATTTGGGTAGCATGCGCGTTTATTTTTAATGGCTTATTGTGGTTAGAATTATATTTCACGGCCACTACCGCGATCGCTAATCAAAAATCATTAGAATTTTTTGCAGGTTATTTAATTGAAAAATCATTATCGGTGGATAACCTGTTTGTTTTCTATATGGTGTTTCAACAATTTCGTATTCCACCGCAATATCAACCGCGCGTATTCGCGATTGGGATTTGGAGTGCGATTATCTTACGGCTATTATTAATTTTAGTCGGCGTGTGGTTAGTCACGCGTTTTCATTGGATTTTATACGTCATGGGCGCGTTTTTATTATTGACCGGTATCAAAATATTTTTTGCCAAAGACGAAGAAAAAAATTTAGCGGATACTTTTTTAATTAAAACTCTCAAACGTTTTTTTCGTTTAACCGACAAAATAGAAAGTCATCATTTCTTTATTCGTAAAAGTGGACTGTTATATGCCACCCCTTTATTTTTAGGATTGGTTTTTATTGAAATCAGTGATGTGATTTTTGCATTTGATAGTATTCCCGCTATTTTTGCGATTACGACCGATCCTTTCATTGTTTGGACATCGAATATTTTTGCGATTTTAGGATTGCGCGCGCTTTATTTTCTGTTAGCTGGCATGGCAGAACGTTTTCATTTATTGAAACATGGTATTGCACTCATTCTTGTCTTTATTGGTACAAAAATGTTAATCGCACCGTGGTTACATATTTCTGTTTTTGTTTCCCTCGTCGTGATCGTTGCTATTTTAATTATTTTTTCTTGGTTGAGTTTGAAGCACAATATAAAAGACGACAGCATAAAAAATGGAAGTTAGTTCATGGATATCACGCCCATTCAATTTAATCACTATGCACATTATTTAAAACCACGTCCGCGTGATTGGCATAAAGGATTATCAGGCCATGTTTGCATTGTGGGCGGCGATTTAGGTTTTAGTGGCGCACCGCGCATGGCCGCTGAAGCGGCATTACGCGTGGGTGCAGGATTAGTGACAATCGCGACACGACCTGAACATGCAGCCATCATGAATGCGAATTGTCCGGAAATCATGGTGCATGGTATTACTGAGGTTGATGCGTTAGCAAAATTAATTGAAAAAACCAATGTCGTTGTCTTGGGTCCGGGACTCGGTCAATCTGATTGGTCATGGTCAATGTGGAATTATGTTTACGGTTTAAAAAAACAATTATCATTAGTGATCGATGCGGATGGTTTAAATTTATTAGCACAAAAGAAAAATGTATTAACCAAAAAAATCAGTGAACATTGGGTGTTAACGCCACATCCAGCAGAAGCAGCGCGCTTATTACAACAAAACACACTCGATATTCAAACCGATCGCCTGCGTGCGATTACTACATTACAAAAAAAATATGGCGGTGTGTGTGTATTAAAAGGCGCGGGCAGTTTAGTGTTGGCACCGCAAACATCATTGATGATATGTGAGCAAGGTAATCCCGGCATGGCAACAGCTGGCATGGGCGATGTGTTGAGCGGTGTGATTGGTGGCTTGATTGCGCAAGGTATTCCGTTGGCAGATGCAACTGCGCTCGGCGTGTGCGTGCATGCGATAGCAGGTGATCGTGCTGCAAAAGCCGGTGGCGAACGCGGATTAATCGCGACTGATTTAATGCCGCATTTGCGCGCAGTGGTCAATCCCACATGAAAACTTTACGCTTATCATTCACAACAGAAAAAGAATTGCTGACTTACGCAACACAATTCGCCCAAAAAATAAAACCCGGCGCGATTATTTTTTTATCAGGGCCATTAGGCGTTGGCAAGACGACGTTTACGCGCAGTGTTTTACATAGTTTAGGCGTGATCGGAAAAATAAAAAGTCCAACGTATGCAATTGTCGAATCCTATGAAATAAATCATTTCATTATTTTTCATTTTGATTTTTATCGCATCCAACATCCGCAAGAATTAAAACAAATTGGTTTAGCAGATTATTTTTCAGCAACCACTATTTGTTTCATTGAATGGCCAGAAAAAGGCGGAGATTATTTGCCGACACCTGATATTGTCTGTCGTTTTGCATTTGCTGGCGCGCCATTATCGGAAACAAATCGTATTTTAGAAGTGGATATTATCAATGAACAATCGTATTCAAACCTTAACACCCTTACTCGCTAATCAAATTGCAGCAGGTGAAGTGGTTGAACGTCCCGCCTCTGTGGCCAAAGAATTAATTGAAAATAGTGTAGATGCCGGTGCCACGCAAATTGATATTGAAATTGAACAAGGTGGGGTGCGTTTAATTCGCGTCAAAGATAATGGTAATGGTATTTATCGCGATGATTTAATGCTCGCACTCAGTCGTCATGCAACCAGTAAAATTCAACAAAACGAAGATTTATATTGCATCGCAACATTGGGATTTCGTGGCGAAGCATTAGCGAGTATTAGTTCAGTGGCGCGCGTGACATTGACATCAGCTATCGCAGCGCAATCAGGTTGGCAAATTAAAAGTGCCGGTGATCAATTCGAAGCGATCCAACCGGCGGCGCATTCCATTGGCACCACCATAGAAGTGCGAGATTTATTTTTTAATACACCCGCCCGCCGAAAATTTTTGCGCGCTGAAAAAACCGAATTTGATCATATTGATGAATTAGTCAAACGCATGGCGTTATCTTCTCCGCAAGTGAGTTTTACTTTAAAACATCAACAACAATTGCTGCGACAATATTTAGCAGTGTCTGCGCATCATTCTATTGCTACGCGTTTAGCCGCATTATGTGGTGCAGCGTTTATTGAGAATGCGTTACACATGGAAATAGAAGGCGCGGGCATGCGTTTGAGTGGTTGGTTGGGTGTGCCAACATTTTCGCGTAGCCAAGCAGATTTGCAATATTTTTATGTGAACGGTCGCATGGTGCGCGATAAATTAGTGATGCACGCATTGAAAGCAGCGTATCACGATGTGTTATATCGTGGTCGTCATCCAGCGTATGTTTTATTTTTAGAAATCCCTGCTAATTTGGTGGATGTAAATGTGCATCCGACTAAATCTGAAATACGCTTTCGTGATGCGCGTACGGTACATGATTTTATTTTTCGCGGTGCGCATGATGCGTTAGCGACGGAACGACCGGCTGCGCAAGTGGTGATACATGATCATGCGCATACACACGTTCAGCATGACGTTGCGGCAGCAACCAATCGCATCCCTATGCCGTTGCCATTTGCGACGGCGCAAAAGCAAAATGTATTTCATGCCAGCGAAAATTCGTATCCAAGATATGCTGCAGCGCAGACAATGCGTGCGCAACAAACAACTTTATCCATGACAACAGCGGAAATGACGGAAGTAGCAATACCGACTTTGGGATTTGCACTCGCACAATTACACGGTATTTATATTTTAGCGGAAAATAAACAAGGATTAATTTTAATTGATATGCACGCAGCGCATGAACGCATTGTGTATGAAAAAATGAAACAAGCATTAGCGACACAACAATTAACAATACAAACACTATTAATGCCTTTATCAATTCAAGTGAGTGAACGTGAAGCAAATCAAGTCGAACATTATCCGCACGTGTTTCAACGTTTTGGTTTTAGCGTCGAACGCGTTGCAAAAGAAAATATAATGGTGCGCGCCGTACCGCAATTATTAGCAGAGGGTCCGATTGAACAACTCATACGTGACATGATTAGCGATGTATTAATGCATGGTGAAAGTGCGTGCGCAGAAGAACGTATCCAACATTTGTTGGGAACGTTAGCGTGTCATAGTTCCGTGCGTGCAAAACGCCAATTAACCATACCGGAAATGAATGCGTTATTGCGCGACATGGAAAAAACCGAACACAGCGGGCAATGTAATCATGGGCGACCAACGTGTGTGACATTATCATTAGGCGATTTAGATAAATTATTTTTACGTGGACGTTAGGATTATAATCGTCATTGCGAGGAGTCGAAGACAACGAAGCAATCCAATTCTGGATTGCCACGGCTGTTAGCGCAGCTTCGCCATGGCACTGCTAATTATTAATTGTATTAATTTGTGTATTTATATGAAAAATTTTTCATCGATGATTATTTGTTTAATGGGACCAACAGCCGTTGGTAAAACACCTTTTGCAGTGGAAATGGTAAAACAATTTCTGTGCGAAATTGTCAGTGTTGATTCGGCGATGGTATATCGCGGCATGGATATTGGTACTGCGAAACCCACCGCAGATGTGTTGCGTATCGCGCCACATCATTTAATTAATATTGCTGATCCTGCTGACATTTATTCTGTCGGACAATTTCGTGTTGATGCGTTGCGGGTGATTGCCGATATTCATGCACGTGGAAAAATCCCATTATTAGTCGGCGGCACCATGATGTATTTTCGTGCGCTGCAACAAGGATTGGCGCCATTGCCGCACGCGGATCGCGCTTGGCGAATGGCGTTTGCTGAACGTGTGGCGCAAGCCGGTGGCTGGGAAGCAATGCATGCGCAATTAGCACAAATTGATCCTGATGCAGCTACCCGCATTCATGTGCATGATAGTCAACGCATACAGCGCGCGTTTGAAGTATTCGAGCTCACTGGCAAAACTATTTCTGCGTGGCAAACAGAAAATACTGCGCCGTTATCACAATATCGCGTTTACAATGTGGCGCTTGTTCCCAGTGATCGTACCGAATTACATGCCCGGATTGCTGCGCGTTTTCAACAAATGTTAGCGGATGGTTTTATGGAAGAAATGGAAAAATTATATGCGCGCGGTGATTTATCGCCGGATTTACCTTCGATGCGTTCAGTAGGATATCGAGAAGGTTGGGCGCATTTGGCGGGTGAAATTAATTTTGCAACGATGTGCGAAAAAACGGTGATTGCAACACGTCAGTTAGCTAAACGACAATTAACGTGGCTGCGTTCTTGGCCGGAGGTGCAAATGGTTACATTAGAAATGAATAAGAATGATAAAAAAAATGAAAAAGAAACTACTGAGGAAGTAAAAACGCTTGTAACGTTTTTACGTCAATCACCATTAGTAGGATTGAATCTGGATTTTTCACGTGACAAATCCCTTAATCGAGATATTGATTTATAAATCTAATCTTATAAATTAAAAACTTTGTAAATCAACTTTCTTCTTCATTTTCATTCAGCGGATTATGTGCATTAACGGCTGCTTGAGTCGTTTGCGGCTTATCTTTGTCTTTATCTTTGTTTTTATCTTTATCTTCTATACTGGTTTTTATTTCGGCGACGCTGGTTCCGATTATTCCTGCGCTTGCTGTTTTTGCTGCTGTATTCATGAGATCAGCATGTTCTTCTTCATGGTCGTCAGGTGTATGGTGATCAAAATCAGTATGACCTGCTGCGATTTCACGTAACGCCACTACGGTAGATTTATCATTGTCCCATTCCACTCTCGGGTCTTTGCCGCGCATTAATTGCCGCGCTCTTTTGGCAGCAATAATCACTAATTCAAAACGATTTTTGACATGTTTTAAGCAATCTTCTATGGTGACTCTGGCCATTTGTGTATACCTTTTAGCATATTTAATGTTGTATTATGTGGTCTATTAATATCGTGTTTTTTAAAGATGGTCATCATACCAAGCGCCCAATAATACAAGAATTTGACGGTTATTTATATAGTTTTTACAGCGACTCCCGCTGACTTTACTCACTAATCGCTTCCAAGCTTTCAATTAAAGCCGCAAATTTAGCCGTTTGGCGGCTACGCAATAAGCGGCCTGATTCGACAATGATTTTGAGGTCGGTTAACGCATGGGTGAAATCATCATTGATGATGAGATAATCAAACTCATGTAAATGGCTGACTGCTTCTTTGGCATCGGCTAAGCGTTTTTCGATAACATCCGGACGATCTTGATTACGTTTAAGCAAGCGTTCTTTTAACGCTTGCATAGACGGCGGCAAAACAAAAATACCTAATGCATCTGGAAATAATTGTTTAATTTGTTGGTGACCTTGCCAATCGATTTCTAAAATCACATCCACACCTTGTGCTAAGGTGTCTTCTACCCAACGTTTGGATGTTCCGTAATAATGATCGAAAATCGTCGCGTATTCTAAAAAATCATGATGCGCGATCATTTTTTTAAACTCAGTTAACTCTACAAAATGATAATGCACACTTTGCACTTCATCCGGACGTTTAGCGCGTGTTGTATGAGAAATAGAAACCATTAATTTGGGAACCGCTTCAATTAATGCTTTCACTAAGGTTGTTTTACCCGTACCGGAGGGTGCCGCAATCACATATAAATGACCAATATCAGCCATGTTGTTCTTCCTTGCCGACCACATCATCATTTTTGTCAAAATGAATTTTATTAATAATGTCGCTGCTGGATGTGCGAATACCGTGATTCATAATGCGTACTTCACCGCCATAAGCATGCACAACATCAGCGCCTACCACTTGTTCAATCCGATAATCACCGCCTTTTACTAATAAATCCGGCTGCAATAATTGCAGCAAGCGATTGGGGGTGTCATCTGCAAACGGAATCACCCAATCAACCATGCCTAAACCAGCGAGCACGGTCATGCGATGTTCTAAATGATTAATCGGACGATGTGGACCTTTTAATTTTCGGATGGATTCATCCGTATTCACAGCAACAATTAAATAATCGCCTAATTGTTTTGCCATTTGTAATGACGTGACATGGCCCGCATGAATAATATCGAAGCAGCCATTGGTAAAGACCACTTTCTTGCCTTGTGCGCGCACTTGTTGGATGGCTTGTAGCAATTGTTGATCATTCATGATGCCTGTCGAAAATTGCGTGTTACCCATGAGCGCTGCTTCTAATTCCGGCGTGCTAATGGCAACGGCACCTAATTTTGCAACGGCCATACTTGCAGCCAAATTAGCTAATGCCATCGCCGCCAAAGGCGACGCACCGGCAGCAATCGCTGTGCCTAATACCGCAATCACGGTATCACCGGCACCAGTCACATCAAATACTTCACGTGCATAGGCTGGTAAATGCGCACTCGATTCTTTGGTAATCAGCGTCATGCCTTCTTCGCCGCGCGTTACTAATAATGTTTCAATTTGATATTTTTCTAATAATTGCCGACCCTTATCGATGATGTCTTGTTCGTCATGACAAGTGCCCATGACGGCTTCAAATTCTTTGAGATTAGGCGTGATCATGGTGGCATTTTTATAAATACTAAAATCAGTGCCTTTAGGATCAACTAACACGGGAATATTGGCAGCGCGCGCTAATTGAATTAAAGACTGCGGATCAGACAATGTCCCTTTTTTGTAATCAGATAAAATGACTAAATCTGTTTGTAATAAATGTGTTTGATAACGTTTAATCCATTGATCTTTATCCGCCGCACGCAATAATTTTTCTTCAAAGTCGACACGTAATAATTGTTGATGACGACTGATGACGCGCAATTTAATGATGGTTGCTGCTGCATCTGCTGACAAATGCAAATCCGGTTTAACGGTCGCCGCAGTCAATAATTGGGTTAAGGTATGAGCGGCTTCATCATTGCCAGTGACCCCTAATAACGTGATATTAGCGCCTAATGCAGCGATATTGAGGGCTACGTTGCCAGCGCCACCCGGGCGGTTATCAGTATTGTTGATATTAACAATAGGCACAGGCGCTTCCGGAGAAATGCGCCTGGTATCACCAAACCAATAGCGATCGAGCATGACATCGCCAACCACCAGGAGGCGAGCTTGACTGAAATCCGGCAATGTCGTGGGTAAGTGCTGCATAAGTGTCTAATTTTATGGGTTATTGGGTTTAATTTACGACGCTTGTTAATAGCGCTAAAAAGTTGCGGCATTCTAGCATTTTCAGCGAGGAGAGGCAAAGTGTGGAGTAAAATTTATTGTGAGAAAAGTAGGCTGTATTGATAGGATGATATCATAATGATATCTTATGTCGTTTTGTACTTACTATTTTGATTTTGGAGGGAGGGGTTATGGCAGAGTTACTAATCCGAAATTTAGAACCAGAAGTGATTAAACGTTTAAAAATGCGTGCCAAATTACATAACAGATCATTGCAGGGTGAATTAAAATATATTGTTGAGTCAGCAACAAAATTGTCGATTGAAGAGGCAAGGAAAATCAGTGATGCCTGGCATAAGCGTCTATTAGGACAGACACGTAGTGATAGTGCAAAACTTATTAGAGAGGATAGAGACCGTTGAAAACAATCGTAGTAGATGCAAGTGTTGCGATTAAATGGTTTATTCCAGAAATTTATGATACTGATGCATTGCATTTATTTAAAAAAAAGCTGCGTTTTATTGCGCCGGATCTCATTTTTGCTGAGGTAACTAATATTTTATGGAAGAAGAATCGATTAAAAGAACTGAGTTTGGAAGCAGCAACAAACATTCTTAATGATTTTAAAAAAATGCCTATTGATAGTTATGAAAGTGAATTTTTACTTGATACTGCATGGCAAATCGCTACCGCATATCAATGTACTGTTTACGATAGCTTATATGTGGCGTTAGCAAAGACTAAAGAATGTATATTCGTTACTGCAGATAAAACACTTTATAACAACTTACATAAGACAACTTTAGCGCATAGTTTATTGTGGATAGAAAATATAAAAAACATTTAATTAATTTATTAAGGTCAACCTCGTGGGTCGATTATTACGTTATCTTTACAGTTTTCTGCTGTATTTAGCATTGCCTTATATTTTTTTGCGAATTTATTGGCGGTCGCGACGGCTGCCAGCTTATCGTGAGCGCGTGTTAGAACGAGTGGGTTTTTATCCTTTTTCGTTAGAAAAATGTATTTGGGTGCACGCGGTTTCGGTAGGTGAAGCATTGGCGGCGGTGCCTTTGTTGAAAGCTTTAAAAACGCGTTATCCAACGTGGCCGTTGTTGGTGACAACGATGACGCCGACCGGGGCTGCGCGTGTGATTGCAGCGATGGGCGATAACATCAAACATGTTTATTTACCTTATGACACGCTGGATGGGGTGGCGCGTTTTTTGCAAACGATGAAGCCAGCAATTGCGATTATTATGGAAACCGAATTGTGGCCGAATTTATTAGCGGCTTGTTATGCGCGGCATATTCCACTCTGTTTGTTGAATGCGCGTTTATCAGCAAAATCAGCGGCGGGATATCAAAAAATTGCGCCGTTGACGGCTACGATGTTGCAACATTTATCGGTGATTGCAGCGCATGGTGAAGTCGATGCTAAACGTTTTATTGCATTGGGTGCACCGAGTGATCGCGTCATAGTGACAGGTAATATTAAATTTGATTTGGAATTACCCGCTGATTTAAGCGCAAAAAGTGCAGCACTGCGTGTTGCATTAGGCGCAGAAAATCGCTTTATTTGGATTGCTGCGAGCACGCATGACATAGAAGAAGAAAAAATGTTGGCGGTGCATAAACAATTATTAGCTACACAACCAACGGCGTTATTAATTTTAGTGCCACGACATCCGGATCGTTTTAATACGGTCGCAGCATTATGCGAACAATCTGGTATGAAAACGGTGCGTCGCAGTAGTCAACATCCTCAGCAGCAATCTGCAGAAATTTATTTGGGCGATACCATGGGCGAATTATTATTGCTATACGCCGTTGCAGATGTTGCCTTTGTCGGTGGCAGTTTAATTGAACGTGGCGGTCATAATATGTTGGAGCCAGGCGCATTAGGAAAACCCATTTTAACAGGGCCGCATGTATTTAATTTTGCAGAAATCAGTGAATTATTTGTGACAGCAAATGCATTAATTAAAGTCGCGGATGAAAAAATATTATTACAGCAATTACAAGAATGGATTGCGCATCCTGATGCGCGCGCTGCTACGGGCGCTCGCGCAAAACAAGTCGTGGATGCAAATCGCGGCGCGTTGAAAAAGCAATTGGATGTCATTAAATCTTTATTTTCTTAACCTTTAAATAATTTTAAAACTGTTGGTTAATATACAAAAGTAGATATATACTATTGTATATAGTGGCGATGAAATGTGGACAATATACGAAAAGAAATCTTTAATTAAATCAATAAAAACAGTGCCATTATATATTCGAAAACATTATGAAATATGGAAACGAATTATTGAAATGGATGGTCCGCAAGGATTACGTGCGGTGAAAGGATATCATGATGAAGCATTAAAAGGTAAATGGGATGGATATCGATCTTCAAGGTTATCTCTCCAATGGCGAGTAATATATGCGGCGGAGCAAAAACAATTTGAAATATATGTAATTGATGTTAACCCGCATGACTATAGACGAGGTGTTATATGAAACTAAATAAAAAAGATTTTGTCAGAGCAAAAGTACATAGCGTATTAACTCCCGGCGAAGCATTAAAAATGATGCGAGAGCTGCAAGGGTTGAGTCAAAATGAATTAGCTAAATTAACTGGTATTGAACAATCTAATATTTCTGCGATTGAAAATAATGTACGGCAAATGGGTAGAGAGCGCGCCATGATATTTGCAAGAGCATTACACGTGCATCCTGCCGTATTATTATTTCCCGATTTTGATATTACTGACGTTGCTTAAAGTACGTTGCACCCATTGTAAATCTAAAAACGCTTTCTTTTTATCAGCAGGATTTCGCAATAAATAAGCGGGATGATACGTGATGAGTAATGGCGTTGCTTGCGCGCCATATTCATGCATTTTTTGGCGTAATGATTCCAATGACGATTTTGTTTTTAATAAATAATGCGCGGCAATGCGTCCGACGGCTAATAATAATTGCGGTTGCACTAATGCAATTTGCTGATCTAAGAATGGCGTGCATGTACTGACTTCTGCAGCAATGGGATCGCGATTTTCGGGCGGTCGACATTTTAAAATATTTGCAATATACACTTGGCTGCGTTCATAACCCATGGCTTTGATCATCGCTGTTAATAATTGTCCGGCACGTCCAACAAATGGCTCGCCTTGTTGATCTTCATAAAATCCTGGCGCTTCACCAATAATCATTAAACGCGCATGGCGATCACCAACACCAAATACGGTTTGCGTGCGCGTTTTATGCAATGCGCACGCGGTACATGCAGCGACTTTTTTTTGTAGTGCATCCCAGTCGGTAGATGAAGAAATAATAGTGGTCGTAGTTTCAGTTATTTTTTTTGCTGTTTGTTGTTTTAATTTCCACGGATAAATTTGCAGTGCTTGATAATAATCTGTTAACACTTTCATACTGTTTTCTCGTTTTTAAGCATTGTTGAATAGGATATTGTTTGTCATCCTGAGCGTGAGCTGCGGATCTCCTGGAGATGCCTATGCGTATCATGGAGATCCGCAGCTCACGCTCAGGATGACAAAATTGTATCACGAACTATTTATTTTATTTTTTTTGATACGGATAATAACGCGGTTCCCACATGGTTTGTTCAATTAATTTTTTCAAATCTGCTTGCGCTGACACTTGTGCGACACCTTCTTTGCGTGCCGCTTCGGCGACCGCTAATGCTACTTGTACACTCACCATGCGCGCTTCACATAATTTCGGCAATAATGGCGCATTTTTATCTTGCTGCATAGGCGAGCATTGTGTTAATGCTTGCGTCGCTGCCCACAACATACTATCAGTAATTAATGTTGCTTTGGCGGCAAGTGTGCCCAATCCAATTCCAGGAAAGGCAAACGCATTATTACTTTGCGCAATACGATACCATTGATTATTGTATTTCACGTCGGGAAATGGGCTGCCAGTTGCGATAATGGCTTTTGCTTGCGTCCACTGTAATAAATCTTCTGGTTTTGCTTCGGATAATGAATTTGGATTGGATAACGGCAAAATAATTGGACGTGACACATGTGTCGCCATCAATCTAACAATTTCTTCAGTAAACGCACCAGTTGCCGTCGAACAACCAATTAAAATCGTCGGTTTTACATGATTGACGACATCGTATAAATCAATCAGTGGTGATTGACGCAACGACCATGATGTCACCTCATTGGGATTGCGTCCGTATTGTTCTTGAAAAGGGAGTAAGTGCGAATTTTTCGTTAATAAACCATTTTTGTCGACTAACCAAATACGTGAACGCGCCTCTTCATTGCTTACACCTGCGCGCATCATGGCATCGCAAATTTGATCAGCAATACCAACGCCTGCTGTGCCTGCACCCAATATGACGACTCGATGTTGTGTGAGCGGCAAGCCACTCGCTGCAACGCCTGCTAACACACACGTGAGTGCGATCACACCAGTCGCTTGCATATCACCATTGAAAGTGCAGAGTTGATCGCGATAACGATTTAAAATGCGGCGCGCATTATCACGTCCCACATCTTCCCAATGCAATAACACCCCGGGAAATTTCCGGTTGATGGCTTGCACAAACGCATCGACAAATTCGTCGTATTCATTCCCAGTAATGCGTTCATGACGCCATCCCAAATACATAGGATCATTTAATAAATGCGGATTATTGGTGCCGACATCCAGTTGAATCGGCAAGGTGCGATACGGCGCAATGCCGCCGCACAAGGTGTATACCATTAATTTTGCGCAGGAAATATTAATCCCACCAATGCCTTGATCGCCTATGCCTAAGACGGCTTCGCCATCGGTTGCAACAATCAATTCCACTGCAGACGGTAAACGATTATGTAAAATGGCATCGAGGTGATCGTGATCAGGATAGCTAATATAAAGCCCACGTGTTTTGCGATGTTCCAAGCTGAATCGTTGTACGGCTTCACCCACGGTGGGGGTGTAAATAATAGGTAACATTTCTTCCAAATGCTGGCTGACTAATTTATAAAATAAAGTTTCGTTGTAATCGTGTAACACATTCAAATAAATATTTTTACCGAGATTGGAATGATGTTCGCTAAATTGCACATACATACGCGCAACTTGTTGTTCTAATGTTTCAATTTGATGAGGAAGCAAACCCAGTAATCCGAAGGTCTCGCGTTCTTCTTGCGTAAACGCACAACCTTTGTTTAACTGCGGCTGATTGAGTAAATCATTGCCCTGTAAGGGAGTGTCAATGTGGGTGATTAAGCCTTGATCGTCATGGATGATTTTGAATTCAAACATAATATTTGCTCTTTTTGTGTATAATGATAGGATTTTCTCTCATTATATACTCATAATATTTGGATATATCGATAAATAATGGGAAATATTGGGGTTTAGGATGACAAGCTGTCTCGCTCAGGATGACAACAACATCTCCCTCCTGTGTTCAGTGGTTTGATGTGATTGAGGATAAATGAATGAAAAATATTGCGGTGTATGCCGGAACCTTTGACCCCATTACCTATGGGCATATCGAAATCATTGAACGAGCAGCGCGTTTATTTGATCAAGTGATTGTCGCTGTGGCTGCTGGTTTTCATAAAAAAACACTTTTTTCATTAGATGAACGCGTGACATTAACGACGCAAGTCATCACAAAAAATCCAGCAGTGACAGTTGAAGGGTTTGATGGCTTATTATTGGATTTTGTTAAACAACATCACGCAAATATTATTTTGCGTGGCTTGCGTGCGGTCGCTGATTTTGATTATGAATTTCAATTAGCGAGCATGAATCGATTTTTAAATCCGGCGATTGAAAGTATTTTTTTAATGCCAGCGGAAAAATATATGTATGTGTCATCGAGTTTAGTGCGTGAAATTGCGATGTTGCACGGCGATGTCAATGGTTTTGTGCCGCCGCTGATTGCAACCGCCTTGGCAAAAAAATGTGAGAAATAAGGGAGAATATTTATTTAACTGTGTCATTACTTTATGTAAACGAAGGACGTCGCGACCAGGACGCTAGGAAGCGCCGAGTACAGGGACGTACGTTCCTGAGTGACATAAAGTAATGACATAGTTAAATAAACATTCTCAAATAAGGTGAGAAATAAATATGGCATTAATTATTACTGATGAATGCATTAATTGTGATGTCTGCGAACCTGCCTGTCCCAATACGGCGATTTATCAAGGCAATTTAATTTATGAAATCGAGCCGAAAAATTGCACCGAATGTGTCGGGCATTTTGCCGAACCGCAATGCGTCGCCGTTTGCCCAGTCAATTGCATTATTAAAGATCCGGCGCATAATGAAACGACAGAACAATTAATGAATAAATATAAAAAATTAACTGATCAACAATAGAAAGAACAAAAAAAATAAGGAGTTACGAGCATGGCAGTAGATATTGTCGAACAAGCATTTCCTTTTTTACCACGACAAATTGAGATTGATCATGTTGACCGCGAGGGGTTGTTGTTATCGCCGTCGCAAATGGAAATTGCGATAGCAGATTTAGTAAAAAACAATAAAACGCGTACTTCTATTTTGAAGAGATCAAAAAAAGATAAAGAACACCATTTGCAATTAGATGTGGTGGAAGTAGAAAATCTTAATGAAAAAGGCGTGCTTGAAAAAAAATACGTTACTGTGTATTTAGGCGCGCGTCATGACAAACATCTGGGAGCAGGTGCGTTTGGTAAAGTGAAACTTGCGCAGTTAGGAAAGAGGCAAAATCAAGAAAACGCTCAAGAAGAAGAAACGCAACAGCCGGGAAAATGGTATGCATTAAAAGTGCAACCCGTCACTCAAGATAAACATTTTACGTTGGCAAGAGAGGTGGAGTTAGTCCGACAATCAGGAACAAGTACGTCGGCAATGTTGTTGCGTCAATGGGACAGCAAGGGAACTTTTTTTAAGCCTACCAAGAAAAAACAAGGCATGTTGACTGATTTTGTTTACGGACAAGATTTAGCACATCTCCGTGCCAGCGAAATAAATTTACGCTCCAGTCAATGGATGAAACTAGCCACTAATATCGCCAAAGCACATCGAAGTATTTATCACCGTGAAATCATTCATCGTGATATCAAAACTGCCAATGTCATGGCTGATCCAGTGACAGGAAAAGTCACTATTGTTGATTTTGGTCTTGCTAAAAATATACAAAACAAGCTGGATCAACGTATTGTCGGGTCCAAGTCTTATGTGGCACCCGAGCTGATATTTCCCCGGCAATATCCAGATTTAGATAAACAATACCAAGTGCCTGGTGATAAAAGCGAAATGTGGTTGTTAGGCGTATTGTTGGGAGAAACACTGGGTTTAGGTTATTTTAATGCAATAAATAGATTTACCATGCGTGATAAAAATGATGCTTATTTAGAAGCAGAAAATGATCAAATCCCTAATAAAATATTACGTGATAACGTCATTGATTTTATTACGGAGAGAATGATGAATCCTCATCCCGCCCAGAGATGTACATTTGATGAGGCCGTTACTTTTTTAGAAGAAATGCAACATCTTTATTTTGATTGGATGGATGCGAAAAAAATCGGTATTTTAGATTTAAATGAGTATGCGACGAGCAGCAGCAAAGAAAAAAAAGAATTAATTGAAGTCTTAAAACATTGTCAGGAAGTATGGATGGTGGATGCGGGCCATCAACAAAAAAATACAGAAATAAATCCTGAAATGGATGCTGAACCGCAGCGCAGCGTAAAAGAATATATGTTATTACGTCGCGAGTTAGAAGATGCGGGTGTGTTAGTAGGAGAAAAATTATTCTCCTGTGGTGATAGTAAAAAGACCAATGAATTAATTAATGCCATTCCAAAAAAACTGCAACAAAATGAGCAAGATGAGTTACGACATTTTTTTCATGTCACTCATAAAGAAAAAGTGAGTTTGCAAGATGAAGAAATTTGCGTGATTCAACCTAAATCAATTAAAAAAACCGGAAATTATAGTCAAGCAATACAAGCAGAATTGGAATCACATTTTGGTGGCTTTGCACTCGCGGAAAAACAATTTAATTTAATTAAAAAACGTTTAACGCAAGAAGTGGAAAGAATCGAAAATAAATATGGTCAAGCAGATTCACGTTTGCCAGTGATCAACGGTACTATTTTTTCTTTACAAAAACAGTTTGCAGATAAAACATTAAACTATAAAAAAGTGAAAGAAAGTTTAGATCATGTACAAAAAGAAATGTGGGGCAAGAGTACGATTAGAAATGTATTTGCGAGATGGTTTCCGCAGTTAGTGTCAGCGTCACAAGCGCAAAAAGAAATGAAGGCGTTGCAATCAGAAATTGAAACTTTAAAACAAGAACATTGGGCAACGAACAAGCAGCAACAAGTTAATCCTTCAAATGAAAAAATTAATGCTGAATCTAATAAGCGCAAACATGAACCAGATGCACCCGATACTGATCCAAAAAGAAAGGCTTTTCGTTCAAACCACTAAATTGAACTGATAATTCGTTTTTTCCTGATGTTATGTTATGCAATAGCTACTTTAAAAAATGCAACTCTTTTAGTTTTTCGAGGTTTTTCATGAATAACGATTTTAACGTCTTGATCTAATTTATTTAAAAATTCAATCAGTCTTTCAATAGAAAAATCTTTTATCTACCATTTGCAATCGCAGATATTTTAGGTTGATTGATACCAAGAAGTTCAGCAGCCTCTTCTTGTTTGAATTCTCTTTTTTTAATGATCTGATTAATTCTGATAGCGAGGTCGGCTTTTACAAGACGCTCTTTGGCATTTTTAAAGCCCATATCGGCAAAAACATTACCGCTACTTTTAGTAAATTTCAGTTAATTTCTTTACCGCTTGCTTCAAAGAGATAATTCTTTTCGACATTATAACGATGATGTCATCATTATTTTACTGACGACTTCAGCGCTACTGTTGTTACTTTTTTCTTGCTTTCACTTTGACGAATTTCATGATGATTTTTGTGACCATCTTGATGATTATTACTTACTTGCGCCCGACTTTTTTCTATCAACCACGCATTTATCGCACGTAAATCTTCAAAACCCAATGTGCCTGCCGCTTGTTTCAATGCGAATAAACTATTCACATACGCATAACGATCAGCAGCATAAGCTGTTTGTGCTTGATATACTTTTTCTTGCTGATTCAATACGTCTACCAATGTTTCTGTACCGACACGATAACTCGCTTCCATTCCTTCCAGCGAACTAATCGATGATTTCACCGCTTGTTTATCTGCTTTAATTTGACTGATTCCAGAAATAATTCCTAAATAACTTTGCCGCGTGGTATTCATGGTGTTGCGTATGGTTTGTTCCAATTGCTGCTGCGCAACTTGATAGTTGTAAGTTGCTTGATTGGTTTGCGCAATCACACCGCCGCCCGCAAACAATGGCACGTTAATATTAATGGCAACGCCTCTATCTGTTTGTGTTCCTGGACCCGATGGTTGATTCACTGAAGTGGTATAACGATTGAGATCATTGGTATATAAACGATCTAATGTTCCTTCTACATTGACTGTAGGTAAGTGACCTGCAAATTGTTGGCGAATGGTTTGGCGCGCAGTATCAACATTATATTGCGATGATCTAATCGACCAATTTTGTTGTTGCGAAATATTCACCCACGCTTCGATATTAGTAGGTTTGGGTGTAATCAATGGAAAATTTTCGCTTAATGCCGATAATTTTGGATAATATTTCCCAGTAATCACGCGTAAATTTTCGCGATCATTATCTAATTCATTTTCTGAGGCAATATAATTGGCGATCGCCGAATCATAAGAAGCTTGCGCCGTATAAACATCCGTAATTGTTTTTAATCCGACATCATATTGTTGTTTGATTTGATCCAATTGTTTGGCATAAGCCAATTTAGTCGCTTCGCTATAACTTAAGTTGTCTTCGTCATTTAATACAGTGAAATAAGCGCTGGCGACACGTACCATTAAATCTTGTAATGCCGCATTTAAAGTGGCATCTGCACCTTTAGACGTAGCGAGTGCGCCAGCTAATGCTGAAAATTTTCCAAAATCAAATACAGTTTGGGTAATAGAAAGTGTCAATGCATAGGCGCGTTGCGTATTGTTACGCGGTGAAAGCGGTACCCCATTGATATCGGTATCATAATTAGATCCGGAAAATGCCGCGCGGTTGATGCCGGGCGTCGCTAGCACTGAGGCATTGGGTAATAATTCGGCAATATTAATGGGCACGCCCTGTTTGGTTGATAAGCGTTGTGCAATTGCTTGTTGATAGAGCGGATCGCTCATCAGTGCTTGTTGATAGACTTCAAGTAAATCTGCTGCTTGTGCTGTCAGCGACCAGCTACTCAACAAAATAGTCGATATCAAAATAAACAATGAAATAATTTTTTTTCTATTCATAATGGGCACTCACTTAGCTTGCGCTGGATGGTTCGCCCGTACGATTAAGACTGGACGGGAATTATTTTTATTCGCTATGCGTATTATAATGACGGCGACAATAAAGAGAAGGAAAATTACGATGAAAATTTGGCAAATGGCAGTCGATTTAACAATGCTTAACGAACGGAGCAAGAATAACATCATTGAACATATGGGGATAGAGTTCATTGACATGGGCGATGATTATTTGACGGCGCGCATGCCGGTGGATCCGCGAACGCGGCAGCCGATTGGGATTATGCATGGCGGCGCATCGTGTGTGTTGGCAGAAACCATAGGCAGTACGGCGGCGAATATCTGTATTGATTTTCTTCACTATTATTGTGTGGGGTTGGATATTAATACCAATCATATTCGCATGGCGAAAGAGGGTTATGTGATCGGTGTCGCCAAACCATACCATTTAGGTAAAACCACGCAAGTGTGGGGCATCGAAATTAAAAATGAAACGGATCAGTTAATTTCGGTGAACCGGTTGACCATGGCGGTATTGAAGCGGTAGAGATTTATATCAAGTTTATAAAATAAATAATAAACAATAAACAA
>OBEQ012146108.1_pt1 | contig 23734 bp, 20 predicted proteins | sample 1670901 | NCBI WGS metagenome assembly OBEQ01 (sample SAMEA104232315, study PRJEB22302) | groundwater metagenome | biome: forest; feature: aquifer; material: groundwater | place: USA | collected 2011-08-07 | depth 5.4 m
ATGCCATCCTCAAGGGAGCCCAGATGGCCATCGAGGAGGTCAACGCCAGGGGCGGCGCCCGGGACCGCCCCTGCCGCGCCGCCTGCTGCCGCGAGCGACATGATGCCGCCGCTCGCGGCGAATGCGACGAGCAGCGCGAGCGCCAGAAGCGCGACGGAACCACCCACGTGTCCAAAGACTCCCACGAACGGTGCCGCGCCGAAGGCGCACGCGGCAGCGAAAGGGATGCTCAGCTTGCGCATCAGAGCCTCCTAGTATTTCGCGCGGCTGAGGTTGTCATTGTCGTCGGCCCACGCTTTTTTGGCCGCGACGTTCCCCGCGGCGCTGCCAGGCTTGGCCATGGCGGGTCTCCGGGCCTTGTACTCCCCCGCCTGTTTCGCCAGCGACGCGGATGCGGCCGGGGGTGCGTGGACCGCGGCGACGTCGAGCGCTTTCTCGCTCTTATCCATGAGGGCCTGCGCCCCAGCCGTATCCCCCTTTGCCCAGGCCTCCGCCGCCTCGAGCTGCATCTGCGACGCACTGACGCTCGTGGCGTTCGCCAAGACGCGGCCGTCGCGGCCTTTTGCGACCTCGTCCGAATCGTTCGTCCCCGCCAGGGCGAGCTTGCCGAACGACGCGTTCGCCGAGGATCCGCCGACCCGCGTCCAGGCCACGCTTCCGTCGATCCCACGCGAATCGCCTGCGCCCAGGCGGCTCTCGAGCTCCACCAGCACCCGCCGCTCGTCACCGGCGAACATCGAGCCGACACGCAGCGCGACCGCACCGTTCTGGACTGTCGCGTCCGCCCCCGTCGCGCGCACGAAGCGCACGCCCGGAGGAAGGCGCAGCTCCATCGTCGCGTTTTCTATCGTCGTCGTTGCCGTCTCGACCAGCTCACGCTCGAGAAAACCAGCCAGTGCCGAGGCGTCTTTCACGAATGCAAAATTCCCGCGTCCCGAGCGCGCGACACTCCCCATGTAGGACTCGTCGAAGTCGAGCCCGATGCCCATCGACGACACAGTGATTCCGCGCTCGAAGCTCGTCATCGCGATGCGCTCGGCTTCGTTCCTCGTGGAATCGAGCCCGTCGCTCGCGAGCACGATGCGCCGCACGCGCGCGTTCGAGGCGCCGGCAATTTGCGAGAGACCCATCTGAAGGCCCCTTGGGATGGCCGTGCCTCCACCTGCTCGGATTGCGCGAACCTGACTGACGAGAGACCCGCGCACGTCCCCGACCCGGGTAAGCCCTTGCAGCAGCGACGCCTCGTCGGCGTAGCGGACGAGGGCGATCTCGTCGTCGTCTTTCATGTCGCGGAGCAGGCGAACGACGGAGTCCTTCGCTTGCTCCATCTTCTCTCCTTCCATCGATCCAGACGTGTCGAGCACGATGGCCATCGAAAGCGGCGCGCGCTCCTTGTTCTCCGCGGGGTCCGCCGTCATTCGAACCTCAGCGAACACCTGGGTCGGCGTCCCCGCGGGCACCCTGGTGTGGCTCAGCGCGACCTCGCCGTGAAGGCCTGGGCCCGAGAACAGGGAGGAGTTGGAGCTATGACCGAGTGGGGGCGTGTAGCGATAGGTCGGCGTTGCACCGGCCGGGGCTCGAAACAGGATGAGCCCCCCCGCAGCCAGGAAGACCGCGCTCGCGGCAATGCCGCGGCGAATCCGAGGTGTGCGAAGCCAGGTGACGATGGACATGCGGATGCCTCCCGCATCGGCGCCCTGCGGCCGACGCTCGTTCCCGTGCTTACGCGCTCGGCTCGCGATCGATCTGTCGCTTTTGTGCGTGGAGCAGACACCTGTGGACAAGCGAGAGACTGGGGGCAATCGCACGCAAATGATCGGGACGAGCGAAGCGTGCTGGGCTATAAATCTTCCAATCGGGAATGTCTCCCCGCCTCTCACCATACCCGCCGCTCAGGCTCGAGCTCGACCTGGACGATCTCACCTCCGGGATGCGCCCTGCGCCCGCCGCGGAACCATCGCAGGCGCCGAGCGACGAGCGAAGCACCCTGGCGCCAAAGTTCGACATCGAAGCGTTTGCGCGCGAAGTGATGGCCGACGTGCCGGCGTCGAACGATCCAACCGACGACTTCGACGCGCCCGATCCGCCGCCGAGCAATGTGAGGCCGGTGAGCGATCTCACCAAGACGGTACCGCCACCGATCGGCATCGGGGCGCTCTATCCGACGGAGGACGACACAAGCACGACTCTGAAGCCGCTGCTCGAGGAGATGAAACGGTTTCTCTCGGTGGACGATTTTCGCTCGGCTCTGGTCGTCGCCGAGCAAATCCTCGCCGATGACCCCAGCAACCTCGATGCCCGAGAGGGCGCGCTCCGGTGCCACACGGTGCTGGAGCAGCTTTACATCGCGCGCCTCGGACCGCTTTCCCAGGTGCCGAGCGTCGCCGTATCGCAACGAGACATTCCGAGCCTTGCGCTGGATCACCGATCGGGATTCGTTCTCGCGCTCATCGACGGCGTGTCGACGCTCGATATGGTGCTCGACATGTGCAGCATGCCGCGTCTCGACGGCCTTCGCGAGCTGAACGAGCTCGTCAGCCAGGGAATCATCGAGCTGACCTGATTCGTCGTTTGGGGTTCGTGCTAAGGTCGCGCCGCCAAAGAGACGGCACGAGAGGCGGAGACCATCCCAATGCGCGATGCGATGTGGGCGCTCACCTACGACAGGAAAACCGACCCCTGGGACAAATCCACGGGCATGCGGAAGACCGAAGTCCTTCGCCCGACTCTCGACGAGTCGAAAGACTACAAAGACAGCGGCATGGTCATGATCCGCACCCGCTACGCGGGTTTCTGCGGCTCGGATCGGGGCATCTGGTTTCGGCGGGCGTTCGGCGAGATGATCGCCGAAGGGCTCGACCGCGACAATTGCGACCGGCGCATCATGGGCCACGAATTGCTCGGCGAAATCGTGAGCGTCGGCTCGAGCGCCGCGCGTGAGTTTGGCTACCAGCCTGGCGACGTCGTCTCGACGGAGAGCCACATCGTGTGCGGTACCTGTTACCAGTGCCGAACGGGCGACAACCACGTCTGCGCGGACAACCTCATCATCGGCATTTCGACCGACGGGTGCTTCGCCGAATACGTCAAGCTCCCAGCGCGCGCTCTCTGGCGAACCGACACGCGGCGCATAAGGCCGGAGGTCGCTGCGCTCCAGGAGCCGTTCGGGAACGCCGTACATGCGTGCACGAAAGTGAACTTGCGCGGCAAGCGCGTGGCCATTCTCGGATGCGGAACCATCGGTCTCTTTGCCGTGGCCGTCGCCAAGGCGCTCGGCGCACGCGCCGTCATCGGCGTCGAGCCCATGGCGAACCACATCGAGATGGCCCGGGCGCTCGGGGCCGACCATGTCATTGCACCGCGAAACCTCGGCAGCCAGACCTACGAGCACGATCCCGAGCTGGCGCGCGAAATCCGCGAGCTGACCGACGGCGTGGGCGTGGACGTTGCGCTCGAAATGAGCGGCCAACCGTCGAGCGTGAACAACGCCATCGCCTGCGTGCGCCGCGGGGGAGACGTCATCCTGTTTGGGCTCAAGAGCGGCGATCAGGTCATCGAGGACTTCGACCGCGTCATCGTCGACGGCATTTCACTCCACTCGGTCGTTGGACGGCGCATCTTCGAAACCTGGCACATCACGCGGAATCTGTTGGAAAACCGGGATCCCAACATTCACGACAAAATCTGGGACGTCATCCTGAACCGCGGGCAGGGGACCATCACGCCTGTGCCGGAGTTCGAGGCAAGAACGTTCGAAGATCGGATCAAGACGCACCCGAAGGTCGTGCTGAAGTTTCCGGACTGAGGGGAAGGCGATGTACGGAAGAGCGGAGCAGGTCTACGAAAAGACTCTGCAGGAGATTCGCGACGCGGGGCTCGAAAAGAGAGAGCGCCGACTGACGACGTCGCAGGGGGCCGAGATTGGCGTGCGCGAGACGGATAACCCCGTGCTCAATTTTTGCGCGAACAACTACCTCGGCCTCTCCTCGCACCCGGTAGTCCTCAAAGCCGCCAAGGACGCCATCGATCGCTGGGGATTTGGTCTCTCCAGCGTGCGCTTCATCTGCGGAACCCAGGTGCCGCACAAAGAGCTCGAAGGCAAAATCGCCGGCTTTTTGGGGACGGAAGACACCATCCTTTACTCGTCTTGCTTCGATGCGAACGGAGGGCTCTTCGAAACGCTTCTCGGCGAGGAAGACGCCATCATCAGCGACGCGTTGAACCATGCGTCGATCATCGACGGAATCCGCCTGTGCAAGGCCGAGCGCCACAGGTACGCCAATGGCGACATGGGAGAGCTCGAGAAGGCGCTGCAAGCCTCCCGCGGAAAGCGCCTGCGAATGATCGCGACCGATGGCGTGTTCTCCATGGACGGGTTCATCGCAAATCTCGGAAAGATCTGCGAACTCGCCGAAAAATATGACGCGCTGGTCATGGTCGATGACAGCCACGCGACGGGCTTCGTCGGCAAGACCGGGCGTGGCACACCGGAGCATTGCGGTGTGATGGGGCGCGTGGACGTGGTCACCTCGACTCTTGGAAAAGCGCTCGGCGGTGCAGCCGGCGGATTCACCACGGGGCGGAAGGCCATCATCGAGCTCTTGCGGCAGCGTTCCCGGCCTTACTTATTTTCCAACACCCTCGCGCCGCCCATCGCGGGTGCGTCCATCGCCGTGCTCGACATGCTCGCGGCAACGACCGAGCTTCGGGATCGTGTGAACGAAAATGCGCGCCATTTTCGCGCAAGCATGGCGAACGCGGGCTTTGTCATCAAAGAGGGGACGCACCCGATTGTGCCCGTCATGTTCCCCGGAGCGGCCGACTGCGCGCGTCTGGCCGGGCAAGTCGCGGCGGCGATGCTCGAAGAAGGGATCTATGTCGTCGGCTTCTCGTATCCGGTCGTGCCCAGGGGCCAGGCGCGCATTCGTGTGCAGCTTTCGGCAGCGCACTCGCCGGCTCAGATCGACCGCGCGGTGACCGCGTTTACGCGCGTAGGGAAAAAGCTGGGAGTCATCTGATATGTGGCACGTTCTTCCTCACGGACCCATCGAGAAGATCGCTTCGAATCTGTGGCGCGTGCAAGGCGCGATGGCCGACATACCCATGAAGCGCGCGATGGATCTCGTGCGTCGCCCGAACGGCGAAGTATGGATTCACAATCCGGTCGCGCTCGACGATGCCGCGATGAAGGAGATCGAAGCGTGGGGCGCGCCTACCGTCGTCCTCGTACCGAGCGGCTACCACACGCTCGACGCGGCGCGCTTCAAGGAGCGATATCCGAGCGTCCGCCTTCTTTGCCCGAAAGGAGCGCGCGGGCGACTGATAGCCAAGCGCATCCCCATCGACGCGACCTACGACGCCATCGCCGACGACGAGGATCTCGCCATCGAGCGCCTGGACGGCGTGCGCGATATGGAGGCCGCCATTCGCATCACGTCCGAGGACGGGGTCTCGCTTCTTTTCTGCGACGGCGTTTTCAACATGCCGCACCAACCTGGCTTCAAGGGCTGGGTTCTCAAGACCATCGGAAGCACCGGCGGTCCTCGCGTGACGAATATCTTCAAGTGGTTCGTGGTGAAGGACAAAAGCGCCTACCGCGCCAGCTTGATTCGTCTTTCAGAGATTCCCAATCTGAAACGCGTCTTCCTCCAGCACGAAGAACCCTTCGACGGGGCGACGCTTCGGCGCGTGGCGAACGGCTGGTAGCGCTCACTCGGCGTTGATCCATGCCGTCAGATCGTCGATGAGCGGCTGCGGCACGCACAAGAGTGCTCCCGCATCGGTGAGGGTTTGCCCGGGACAGACGTCCCGAACCGGGTGCGAGGGATCGCCGGCCGGGTTGCCGGTGGGGGTAAGTAGGATCTGGCTCGCCGCGGGGTTCTTCCGAACGATGCGGTGGAGGGCCTGTGCACACGCGCTGGCGTTGTCGGTGTCGACCTTCGACAGGTCCATGGCGAACTTGGCAGCGGCGCTTCCGCCCGCGTGACACGTGACGCAAGATGTTCCGCTGCCGAGATCGAGCTTGAACGCAGGAACCGCGCTCGCGGTAAACGCCGCGAGCGCGCCGCAGGCGGCGCCGGTCCCGCCGTCGTCGGGCAAAACAGTCTCGAATTTGTTGAACACGATTTTCAGCTTGCCCGCGGAATCCCATTTCTGGAGCACCGCCGAGCCGTTGAAAAAGCTCACCGTTTGGCCATTGGGTACGTCGAGCGCGCCCGGAAAGCCGTCGACGGTATCCGTGATGGTCGGTCCTTCACTCGGGATGATCACGAAAAAGGGGGCCTCGACGTGCAGCGCCTTGGGAAACGGCGCGGAAATCTTCATCTCGAGAATGGTGAGAAGGCCATTGCCGCTCGAGGCCATGAAGGTGAGCTTCGTGCCCGCGAGGCCCCCAACGAGGCTCGACAAATCGACCTCGTTGTTCCCGTCGACGACCGCAATCGGATCCGTCGCGGGCAGCTTCACTCCGCGCTCGGCGACCTCCGCGACGACCCACGCGCGAACGCGTTCGAACAGGTCTTGCGTCGTCACGAGGGCAGGGCCCTCGTGCTCGGTCTGCGTGAGAAGCTTCGAATCGAGGGGATTGTTGCTCGCGGGGAGAATGCCCGGGTACTTCTTTGCCGACACATAGGGATCGGGATTGGCCAGCCAGGTCGGGGCGCTCATGAATGTGCCCTCGACGTGGCACGTGCCACCATTTCCGCCGCACGTGGCGACAAGCTCGGTTTGGAATGCCCGAAACATGCCCTCCGGATCCAGGGGCGTCGCTTCCTCGACGCTGGTTTCGTCGAGCCCCGCATCGATGGGCGCGTTCGCTGACTTCGAGGTGCATGCGAAACCCGCAGCGAGAAGTGCCGGCCAGGCGAGCGCTCCCGGGGAGGAAAGAAGTCTGCCCATCGCAGGCGAGAATACGTGGTTGCCGCAGGATGGCTAACCCCCACCGCGATGGCGAGCGCTCAGCGATGGCGGCCCGGTCCGCCTTTGTATGCCCAGGCTGCCGGCCGCGATGCCTTCTCCTCGGCGTTCATCTCGAGCGACTTCGACGCATGCGCCTTGTGAATCGCGGGCGCGGGGAGGGTCGCGTCATCATCGGTCACCGCGCTGACGGCGACGCGAATGAGGGCAATTAGGCAAACCGCGGCACACGTTGCAAGGACGCCTTTCACGTACCGGGTCAGGCGTGCGCGACGCGCCATGACGGCGGGAGTCATTTTCGCCGCCGCGAGCGGATCTGGAGTCGGTTTGAACGCGTCCCATGTGGCGATGCTCATCCTCTTTCGCTCCTGGACAGCGAGTCCAGCAATCGCTGGGCCAAGGGCCAAGCCGGTAGCGCTTTGACCGACGTGCGGGCGTTTGTGCTTGGGTAATTTCGGTTCATGGATCGCACGGAGCCCAATGTGCGGGCTGTAGCCCTCTGACCCCACCGTCGTGATCCCCCGCATTGTTGGCCATACTACAGACGCCTACATTACGCTTGCACGCAGAGGTGCACATGCGACCGACGCTGCTGCGTTGCAACCACCGTAAGACGATTCGCCGCGCCGTCCGCGTCGAATGCCAAGTCGTGCGCGAGCGCGATTTCAAGCTGCTCGGGCGAAGTGCGATCGATGTGTCGACACGTGGAATGCTCGTCGAGACCGATACCGCGGTGCTCACGGGCGAAGACGTGCTCGTCGCGTTCAAATCGCCGCGCAGCCGCACGTGGTTCGATTGTCAGGCCACGGTTGCGCGCGTCGTTCATGGACGCAGGCCCTACGACCGAGGACGGTTTTTGGGTCTGGAGTTCGAGACCTTGGACGATTGGCAATCGTTCGTTCTGCGGTCGGAGCTTCGCGGTCTGCCGCCGCCGTTTCCCAAGCGCGAAGAGCGGATCGATTACGCCGCGAGCATTCGGCGCTTTCTCATGCACTGAGAGCACACGCACGCAACGACCTTAGACAAAGCGAGTGACCATGGGACTTTTCGTATACCGCACCCGCCGCCGAGAAATGCGGCGCGCCATCGAAATGACCTGCCACATCGTTCGCGAGAAAGACTTCCGCCTCGTAGGCGGGCGCGTCATCGACGTGTCGCCGAACGGAATGCTCGTCGTCGTGATGGATCCGGTTCCCGTCGGCGAAAGCGTCATCGTGAGCTTCCGCGCAACGGAGCTCGGTCTCTGGTTCGACACGGATGCCACGGTCCAGCGCGTCTTGCGCGGACGGCGGCCGGGGGATCCTCGCGGCGAGGCGCTCGGCCTATCGTTCGGCTCGCTCGAGTCGGTGTCTCGTCTGATTCTGCGCAGCCACTTGAAGCGCCTCCCGCCGCCCGTGCCGAAAAGAGCGCCGGCCATCGACTACGCGAAGACGGTCGGAAAGATCTTGTCGAGTCAGGACGCCGCGTAGAGGAAAGCCACCGGATTTCGCCGCTGCCCCACGCGCGATAAGCACCAGCTCGCCTACGAGATGTGGCGCGCAGAAGTGGGACCGCCAGCGCGCGATCGACTTTTTTCTCGAGAATTCACCGCGCCAGGGGCACGACGTGAAAAACGAGATCGATCGCTACATCGCGTGGCCGGGCCAGGCTCTGGCCTACAAGATGGGAGAGCTCAAATCAAGGAGCTGAAGAAGGCTGCGATTTACTTGCTGCGGCGCTCCAGAGAGAGGGCCACGAAGTTGGCCATCAAGTAGCCGAACGTCTCTTCGTCGCTGTTCCAGTCGCGCTTTGGGCCAACGTGCTCGTGGCAAATGACCCCCACCATCTTGTCCACGTGCCAAATCGGGACGTCGAGCATCGACGTGATGCCGAGGGGCCCGAGGTAAGAGGTCGAGAAACACGAGGTGCGCGGGTCTTTGTGCGCGTCACCCGCAGCGATGGTTCGCTCGAACTCGAGCGCCCGAAAATACGCCGCGAAATCCTTCTCGAACAGCTCGGTTCCAGACGTGTGTTTTCGCGTCGTACGGATGAACAAGTCGGCACACGTGATCTTGGTTCGCCGATCATCGAGAAACCACACGCTCACGCGCTCCACGCCCACGGCGCTCGAGGCAGCCTCGTTGATGCGTCGAATGGTCGCGTCCACGTCGCCGAGAAAGAGCGTCCGCTGGCTCATGAGCTCGACGTACGTTTGAACCTGCTTGCGGAGAACGCGCGCCCCTTCGTTGTGGGACGGAACGGGGACCACCATGCCCTCGTCGACTCCCTCGGTCGTTCCCTTGGCCTCGAAGCGCAATAGCTGCATGGCCTCATCGAGGCGACGAAGGACCTCGGGACTGTCTTCGACCGTGGCAGCTTCGGTCGACGTGAGCCTCGCGAGCGAGGCCAGCTTCATTTTGGCAACCAGCCCTCCCAGTTTGCCAGCTTGATCAAAAAAACGCGTCGCCTGTTCTGCCATGGTCCGTCCCAGTGAGTAGCTGGAACGATATCATGGTCTCCACCCCCGAAAGAGGGATCGAGACCGAAGTTCGCACGATGAATGCCTTATGAAACAAGCGTTTTGACCGAAGAAGCTACTCGAACAACGAGACCTTCTTCGTATCCCATTGTCGGATCGTCAAGGTCTTGGCGGTCTGTCCGTTCTCGGATGCTATAGACGCGACAGGCACCCACCAGCCCGACCGCCTGCGACCCTACGCCCCGCATCACGCGCACAACCCACCACAAAAAAACGCCGTTTACTTCGACGCGCACGGAAAGTGCACCTATCCCTATTTGTGGATAACGTCGCGCGTAGTGTGACCGTAATCCTCTTTGGAGGTGGGCACGCATGAAGTCCACGGTCGGTGTTCTGGCGGTAGTCGCGCTCTTCGGATGCGCGCGCGGAATTTCGACCTTTGGATACGACGAGCCCGGTGACGCGGGGACGTTTGCCACGGAGCCCGCATTTTCGTCACCTTTGGACGTCGCTTGCACGAACCTCCAGTGCCGGCAGGCCAGATGTGGCGCGCGCCAGCCGAAAACCACCGTGAGCGGTACCGTGTACGATCCGGCAGGGGTAACCCCGCTCTACAACGTGATCGTCTACGTGCCGAACGCGAAGCTCGAGCCGCTCAAGACCGGCGCGACGTGCGAGCGGTGTGGCTCGGGGCTCTCCGGCAAGCCGATCGTGACCGCGCTCACCGACACCCACGGACGCTTCGTGCTGGAGGACGTGCCCACCGGCGACGACGTGCCCATCGTGATTCAAATCGGCAAATGGCGCCGTCAAATCACGCTGCCCCACGTGGAAGCGTGCAAAGCCACGCAGATCGACGACAAAGAAATGTTTCGACTGCCGCGAACGCAGAGCGAGGGGGACATGCCTCGGATTGCGGTGTCGACCGGTTGCGATCCCATGGAGTGCCTGCTTCGAACCATCGGTATCGACGATTCGGAATTTACCGACGGAGAGGGAAAAGGACGCGTCCACATTTACCGCGGCAAGGGCGGCGGTGGCGTCAGCACGTCGACGAGCGCGTACGCGTTCTGGCAAGACGAGGACAAGCTCGACAAGTACGACATCGTCATCAACGCCTGCGAGTGCCAGCCTTACCCGCGCGGACCCGGGGCGTACGCGGCCATGCAGCGCTACCTCAACAAGGGAGGCCGATTCTTCGGCTCGCACTACCACTACAACTGGTTCACCGACGAGCCCAACCAGAGTGAGCTCGCCGTCGAGTGGACGCCCGGCGGAAAGTGCAACAGCGGACCGAACTACGTCGACGACTCCTTTCCCAAGGGCAAGGCCATGGCCGAATGGCTTTATGTGACGGGGGCCACCCACGCCTACGGGCAAATCCCGCTTTCCTGCGCGCCGCTCGACGTCAAAGACACCAAGGGCAAGCTCGCCCAGGGCTGGATCTTCGACGGGCCCACCGGTTCGCCGAGCTACGTATCCTTCAACACGCCAATCGACAGTGCCGCCGTAGGCATGCAGTGCGGTCGCGCGGTATTCGCGGACTTGCACGTCTCGGAGGTGCAGGGGGACTTCAGCGGCCAGGAGTTCCCTCGCGGATGCATGGCCAAAACGCTTTCGCCCCAGGAGAAGGCGCTGGAGTTCATGTTTTTCGATCTCGCCTCGTGCGTGCTCGACGACAGCGATACGCCAACGCCGCCCCGGCCAATCAAGTGAGCTGGACCGTTCAAAAGTTCGGCCCTCGCGCGAGAATGCGCTAGCCCTTCAAAGGTGCGCCGCGCATTTCCGCTCGTCTTCATGTGCCTCGCAGCGTGCCCGAAAAACGGCAGCAGCGGTGCCACTGCGCCGCGTGAGGACGCGGGAGGCGCCGAGACTGCTCCTGTCACGATTGCGCCTTCTCGCGGGGACGGCTCGGTGGCGTCGATCGAGGACGCGGGGCCGCCCCCCATCGACGCCTCGGCAGACGCCATGGATCTCCCCCGAGACACCGCGGCGGGGCTGCTCGACCTCGTCGGCATCGATGCGGGAACCAAGTACCTTTCGTTCATCATCGCGCCGGTGGTCAACAAGACCAATCAAGGGAATCCCCAGATCGCGCGCCACGCGATCTCGAAGAAGCAATGCTTGGACGGGCTACGCGGCATCACCCTTCAGACCGACGAGCAGCGCGGCCTTTGCGGAGGCGCCGAGAACATGGTGCCCATCTACAAGAAGGGCGATGTTTCCACCGCCAAAGCGTGCATCGACATTTTCGAGTTCCCCAATAAGCCGTGCGAACTCCCGTTCGTGTGGATTTCGCCGGCGGCGGCGGCCAAGGTGTGCGAGCTCGATGGCAAGCGCCTCTGCTCGCAAGACGAGTGGAATCTCGCGTGCCGCGGCGATCCTGCGGGAGGCGCGGACCGCGTTTACGCGTACGGCAGCGACCTCGATCTGAACGTGTGCAACACGAACAAGCCGCACCCGATGGGACCGGATGGGCGAAACTGGATTTGCTGGGTAAAGGACTCGGAGACCGCCTGGAAGACCTGCGGCACGGACACCGAGCCGTCGGGGAGCTTTCCCCGTTGCCGTTCGCGCTTTGGCGTCTTCGACATGCACGGGAATCTCGCCGAGATCATGACGCGAAAGGCCGACGGCACTGTTTATACGCAACTCAAGGGGTCTGCGTTCTTTCACGTGGACGTTGCACGCAAACACAACGAGCCGCATCCCAAGACCGCTCTGCACGATACCTATCCGGATCACTGCGACTACGATCCACGCTGGCACGTCGAGAAGCTCGATGTGGCGATGCACTCGAACTACCACCTCGGGTTTCGCTGCTGCAAAAACGCGGTAGGGAACTGACGCTCAGCGACAGGGAGCTTCGCCGCCGCTCGCAACTGGAGCCGGAGTCTGCCCCTCGCCCATCGAGGCGCCATTTCCGCCGTCCGAGGGGAGAGGCGGCGGTGGCGTGCCCGCATCGAGGCTCGGCGTACCGGCGTCCAACGAAGGCGTTCCGGAATTGGCGAATTTCAAGAGGTCGGCGAGGGTGCCGTTGAAGACGTCGAGATCGACGTCGCCGGCAATGCCGGGGATGGCCCCCTTGTTCGACGTTTGCCAAAACTGCCACGCCATCCAGGTCGACGGCATTTTGGGACAGGTCACACCGTAGTTGGCGACCCAGAGCGGATAGGCCGCGAAGGCCGTGCCCACGCTCGCGCTCATGAATGCGGCCGTGTAGATCATCGGCTTTCGGCGAACGCTCTGCTCCACCCGATCGAGCCAAATTTTCATATTCGCCTGAATGGTGGCCGGCGTTTGACCGTCCACCGCCTCGACGTCGAGAACGGGCGGCAAGTCATCGGGTGCGAGCGTGCCGATTTTGCTGAGAAGCAGATCGGCCTGTGCGATCGGATCCTGGGCGGGGCGGAAGAACTGGTAGACGCCGCGAATCAGCCCCGCCGCTTTGATCCCTGGCCAATTCTCGGTGAATTTGGCGTCTTGGACACGTACGCCGTCGCTGACGCGGGTGATCACGAAGACCGTTCCCGCAGCCTTCACCCGCGCGAAGTCGACCGTTCCTTGGTAGTAGGAGACGTCGAGCCCCTTCGTTACTGGCCCGGTTGCGCAAACGTTCAGGGCTTCTGTCGTGTTGGTAGAGCACTCGCGCGAAGGGCCGCCGGAGGAGCAGCCGCCCGCAATCCCGAGCATCGCAAGCGGGGCGGCGGCAAAGATCTTCCTCATCGCACGCCGTGTCCACCGCGTCGCATCGTTCGCCCATCCATGACACTTCTGCGGCGACTTGGCCAGGCAGATGTCGCGAAAGGAAGGACTTACTCTTCGTCAGGAACGCCGCCGCCCATTTTCGCGAGATCTTCCTGGCGAACCTTTTCGGCGTTGAAGCGCGCTGCCTTGTCGAGCATCGTCTCCAGCACCTTCTGTGCCGGGGGAAGCGCCTCCGACATCCATCGGATCGGGTTGATGCGCGCCACGACGAACGAGCGAAGGTAGGGGCTCGTGAGGCCTTTTTCCCGGAGTTTTTTCACGATTTCCGCGACTTTTGCCTCCACCTCGAGGGTCAGGCCTCCGAGCTTTTCGTGATGCTTGATGGCGGTCTTGATGGGCTCTTCGGTGAACGCTTCCACGCGCCGGAGGACCGGGTGGTACGCGCCGCCCGCGAAGCGCGGGTTTCTCTCGTAACAGACGCCCAGCGTCACCAGCGCGGGGTCCTCGAGGTAGAACGCGAAGCCGCTTTCGGGTTTGGACGCGTCCTCGTCGAGCAGACCGCGGTAGATGCGAATGACCTCGAGCGCGCGCTCCTTCAAGTTGTGCGCCTTCTCGGTATTGAGCGCGAGGATTTGCCACGCGACTTCACGATCGGGGACGACGAGAACGGTCACTGCCTTCGCCCCGAGTCGGCGCATGGCTTCGAGACGATGACGGCCGTTGGGAGTCCAGAAGGCGCTCGACGCGGACTTCGGAGCGGTGATGGCGATGATCGGGTCGAGAAATCGTCCCGTTTTTTGAATGACCTCGGCGAGGCGCTTGTGGTGCGTGTCCGAGAGATCGCGCTGAAACGGCGTAGGCTCGACCGCGCCGACGGGCAGGACGGCGATTCCCATCGGGTGGCCGCCGAGCGGATCGTTGTACGCCGCGAGAAGCACTCCGCCGGCGCTGGTTACGGCGTTGGCCGTTGCACCGAGATCGACTCCGGCGTCGGGAAAGCACGCGAGGGGATCGAGGCCCGCGCTCTCGGCCTTCTGTTTTCGCGGCGTGCGACGCCTCGGGGCGGCGCGGGGAAGAGAACGTTTTTTCGCGGCCATGGGCTCCGGCAATACCATGGTTTGCCGAGAATTTGGCTCCGTGGAGCATATGGCCCTACATGAGAGAAAGAGCCATGCACGCTACCCTCGCTGCTGAATTTCCGAACGACAATCCTGAGCTTCATTTGGGGACGATTTGGGTCTGCCGCGAGACGTGTGGAGCGGCAGAGCCGGAGATGCCCGATGAGGCTCGGATGCCGACCCCGACCCCGACTCCGACCCCGACTCCGAATCTGACCCCGAGCCCAAACTTGCTGTCCGCTTCGCGGCCAGAGTTCGGGGTCCCTCCGATCCCCGAAATCCCCCCTCCGACCGAAAGCATGGTGGTCCTCGCAGCTCCCTCGCGCGGAGAGCTCGAAGCCGAGCTCGTGGTCGACGAAATCGTCATCGAAGAGCTCGACTTCGATCTCTCGTACGTTCCCCTCGAGAGCACCCCGCCGCCGCAACCGGAGCCCACGGAGACCGGCGCTCTCGACGACGACGCGTATGCAACGCTCGTGAAGACGCTGTCCGAGGTCGTCGAAGCCGAGGGGGGAAATCGCGAGTCCGTGGTCGCCCTTCTCCAAGGGGAGGACGCGGGCGTCGCTGCCGCGTGGCGGGCGGTGCTTTGCGGCGAGAACGACGACATCTCGACGTGCGGCGCGGCGATGCTCGACGAGTGGTCGGCGGACATCGTGGCTCGCGCTCTCGGCATGCCCGCAAAGGCCACGCAGCTGCGGCGAGAGTTGCGGTCGCGCGGCGTGTGCGCGTTTGGCTTGGTGGAGGCGGCGTAGGCAATCCGCGCAGCCGCCCGAGGAGCGGCATTTGCTCAGGGCTGGATCGCGTCTACTCCACTTTTCATAGGGTTACACGCCCAGCGGCAAAGAGTCCCGGAGCGGTAAATGTCGCGTTTTGTCCGACATTAGGCGTCGCCCACCCACCCTGGCACGCACACTGCTTTCAGGAGGCTCTGTCGGACACCCGCCCTTCCTCCAGGAGCCCTCTCGTGAACGTCTTTCGCCACCTCGTCGCCCTCACGCTGGTTGTCGGATCTGCAAGCCTCTGGGCAGGATGCAGCGCCGCCGAGGACACCGGGTCGGATGAAGAGGATGTGACCGGAGCGTGCAAGGTCTTCTTCGTGAAAGAAGACCGATTTCTGACGGCGGCAGAGCTGAACAAGCTCGCCGATCCGGTGGCGAAGAAAATCCTCCAGGGCAAAGGCTGCCCGACGAAGCTCTCGGACATCATCACGAAGTTGAACACGACCGACGCGAAGAAGTGCTCGCAAGGTGCCGATGCGCCGCCTCCCGTCGGCGTGACGGGCGACGCCGGCGCCAAACCGGCGGGCCCGCCGCCTGGAACGGTCACCCGCTTCGTGAGCGAGCGTTCGCAGGAGCTCGGCGCCGCGGACAGCTACCGTGCGGTTCTCACGCGCGAATGCGACGGCCGCTCGGATCACGAGTTTTTCATCTCGATGTTCGGGATTGAAGCGGGCGGCGACCTCCCGAACGACGTAGAGCTGATCGGCGAGGACAAGACCAAGGGCGTTTTCGATTTCTACGCGCGCGAAGAGGGCAAGTGGAAGTTCTTCGGAAGCTCGCTGAACCTCATCGAGGACGGCTACGACTGCAACGCCGACGGGGCGTGCGTTCCGAAAGCAGCCGTCAAGACGCGCTGCGCCTCGTGCCACGTCGGCGGCGGGCTCATCATGAAAGAGCTCAATACGCCGTGGGTAAACTGGGAGGGAGACACCCAAACGCCCGGCGTGGATGACCTCTTCGCCAAGCACAAGAACATCCTCGGCGGTAAGGGCAACGGCATCGAAATGGAGCAGAAGGTCACCAGCGGAAACGCGACCGACTGGACTCCGGCGCGGATCGAGTTCTTGAAGAGCAAGGGGACGCAGGAGCTCTTGCGCCCGCTCTTCTGCACGCTCGATCTCAACCTGCAGTCGGGCCAGGGCACCGCTCAGAGCGATTTCTTCGTCGACCCGATCTGGAACGTGTTCGACAGTGTGTCACTCACCGACTACGACGCGCAGATCGCCGCGAACAAGCAGGTCATCATCGATTCGACCACCGGCAAGGCCTTCAAGAAGAAGGACGGCAAAGCGATTGTCGACACGTTCTTCAAGTTCACCTATCCCGAACGCAGCACGCTGGATCTCAGCTACGTCCAGCAGCTGATCTCCAAGAACATCATCGACGACGACTTCGCGAAGGACGTCCTGTTCATCGACTTCACGCGTCCGATCTTCTCCAAGACGCGCTGCGATCTCCTCGAGTTTGCGCCGCAGCTCGAAGCAAGCAAGATGACGCCTGCCGCCATCCAAGAGGGCTTCAAGAAGAACCTCACCGGCAAGGCGGGCGCAGCGGCCGAGCTGCTCAAGCACGTCAGCGCGCCGACCGACGCGCAAGCGCACCAGACCGCAGTGCAGACGTACATGCAGGCGTGCACCAAGCGCCCGGGCAAGGACATGACCGCCGACGTCTTGGCCTACGCCTCGCACCTGAGGAACGCGATCCGCGGCGTCACCAGCAAGCCCGAAGGGCAGGGCGGGGAGGGAATCATCGAGTTTAGCGAGACCCTCGCCACCGACAGCGTTCCGAACAGCAACAAGGCGTTCGATCCGGTCACCTGCACGCTGAAGTGACCCAGTCACCTGCCATGAAGGCCCCGCGCAGCGCGGTTTCCCATCTCCAAAGTCTAGTCCCGCCTACCAATCACAAATCGCGCTGCCCCAGGTAAAGCCGCTGCCGAAGGCGACCATCGCCACCTTCATTCCGCGCTTCAGCTTTCCGTTTCGTTCGGACTCGGCGAGGAGGATGGGAATGGTCGCGGCGGTCGTGTTTCCGTAGCGCTGGATGTTGTGCACCACTTTTTCAGCGGGCAAATTCAGCTGCTCGGCGACGTACTGGTTGATGCGCATATTGGCCTGATGAAAGCAGAACAGATCGATGTCTTTGATGTCGATCTGAAGCTCCCAACACGCTTGCATCACTCCCAAGCACATCTTTTCGACGGCGTGCTTGAAGACGACTTTGCCGTCCATGTGCGCGAACGCCACGTCGGGTATCACCTGGCCCACCCCCTCGGCGTTCACGGGAATGAACGGTCGCGCTTTGATGTCCCACACTCTCTGGCACAAGTTGTACGCGTAGCGCCCGTCGGCGCCGAGCCAGATGCCTCGCACGCCACGGTCCTCGTTCGTCGCGCTCACCACGACCGCCCCCGCGCCGTCACCGAAGAGCGAAGCAACGGTGCGACCGCGGGTGGAGAGATCCAGCGCGGCCGAGTGGATCTCGGAGCCCACGAGGAGAACGTGCTTCGACTGGCCGCTCTTGATCATCGCGTTGGCGACCGAAAGGCCATAGAGAAAGCCGGAGCATTGGTTTCGCACGTCGAGCGCCGGAATGAACTTCGGCGAGTCGCCGTCGCAGACGCCGAGCTTTTGCTGGAAGAATACGCCACTCCCCGGAAAGCAGTGATCGGGCGAGAGCGTGGCGAAGATGATCAAATCGAGGTCTTTCTTGTCGATCCCGGCGCTCGCGATCGCGTCGAGGGCGGCGGGCACGGCCAGGTCGGACGATCCGGTGCCCGCGTCGGCGAAGCGCCGCTCTTCGATGCCCGTTCGTTGCACGATCCACTCGTGGGTGGTGTCGATTCCGTATTGCGTTCGAAGATCGTCGTTGGTGACCACGCGGGGCGGGACAAAAAAGCCAGTTCCAGAGATGTAGGCGTTCGGCACGGTATCCTCAGTCTACCAGCGTACGTTGTGTACGATGGAGTCTTCAACAGATGCCGAAAATCCCCGCGCTTACCGACCGCACGAGCGGCGTTCTTTTGCATCCGACGAGTCTGCCGGGCCAGCGTGCCACCGGCGATCTCGGGGAGGGGGCGCACGCGTTCGTCGATTGGCTTGCGCGGGCGGGGCAATCGTGGTGGCAGATGTTGCCCGTTGGCCCTCCGGGGTACGGCGGATCGCCCTACAGCGCAGAGTCGGCGTTCGCGGGGAACGCGGCGCTGCTGGCGCCGGTGCCCGCAAGGCCGAGCGCGACCGACAAAGAGCTTGCGGCCTTCGAGCGAAAGCACAAGGCGTGGCTCCCCGACTACGCGCTCTTTCGCGCGCTGAAGGAGGCCCACGGCGGCGTCGAGTGGACGCGCTGGGAGCGGCCCTATCGTCTCCGCGACAAAGCCGCGATCGTGCGCGCCAAGAAAACCTTCGCCACCGCCATCGATCGCATCAAACGCGAGCAGCTCGAGTTCGATCGCCAATGGACGGCGCTCCGTGATCACGCCCGCGAGCGCGGCATCGGACTCATCGGCGACCTGCCGATCTTCGTCGCGCACGACAGCGCCGACGTGTGGGCCCACCGGGAACTCTTCCGTTTGGACAGGTCCGGCCTCCCTACGGTTGTGGCAGGCGTCCCGCCCGACTACTTCAGCCGTACCGGACAGCGCTGGGGGAATCCTCTTTACCGTTGGCAACGGCTCCGCCGATCTGATTACGCTTGGTGGATAGATCGTTTTGCCATGACGCTCGCGCGTTTCGATGCCGTGCGCCTCGATCACTTCATCGGGTTCGTACGAAACTGGGAGATTTCGAGCACTGAGCCAACGGCCGTGAAAGGTCGTTGGCTCAAAGGGCCGGGCATTGCTTTTTTTCAGGCGCTCGCCAAGGCGCTCGGGCGCACCGACTTGCCGCTCATCGCCGAAGATCTCGGCGCCGTGACGCCCAAGGTTCGCCGCCTTCGCGACCAACTGGGGCTCCCCGGCATCAAAGTGCTCCAATTTGCCTTCGGGACCGATCCGCAGGCCAAGAGTTTTCTCCCGCACAACTACCCACGGCGGGCCGTCGCCTACACGGGAACGCACGACAACGACACCACCGTCGGCTGGTTCGAAGGGGGACCGGGGAGCACGCGCGACGAGGCGCAAGTCATGAAAGAGCGCGTGCTCGCCATGCGTTATTTGCCGAGCGACGGCCGCGCGATTCATTGGGACATGATCCGCGCGGCGTGGGCCAGCGTGGCCCAGGTGGCCATCGCACCCATGCAGGACTTTTTGGGGCTGGGATCCGCGGCCAGAATGAACGTACCGGGCGCGGCAACGGGCAATTGGACGTGGCGCATGCCGATGGGCGACGCGTCCGACGCGCTCGCCGATCGCGTTCGCGAGCTCACACTTACCTATGGGAGGCTACGTGGCACGGTCGAGTGACAAGGGGGCCACCGACGGCCTCTGGTACAAGGACGCGATCATCTACGAGGTGCGCATCCGCTCGTTCTTCGATTCGAACGGCGACGGCCTCGGTGACATCGCCGGCCTCACGAGCAAGCTCGACTACCTCGAGGATCTCGGCATCACCGCCCTCTGGCTTTTGCCGTTCTATCCCTCGCCGCTGCGCGACGACGGATACGACATTTCCGACTACACCGGCGTGCACCCGGAGGTCGGCACGCTGGCCGATTTCGAGCGCCTTCTTCACGAAGCGCACAAGCGCGGTCTCAAGGTCATCACCGAGCTCGTGTTGAATCACACGTCGGACCAGCACCCCTGGTTCCAGCGCGCTCGGCGCGCGCCGCTCGGCTCACCCGAGCGCGATTTCTACGTGTGGAGCGACACGGCCGAACGCTACAAAGGCGCGCGCATCATCTTCAAAGACTTCGAGCCCTCGAACTGGGCGTGGGACCCACTCGCCAAGCAGTACTTCTGGCACCGCTTCTACGCGCACCAGCCGGATCTCAACTTCGAAAACCCCGCCGTTCACAAAGCGCTGTTCGACGTCGTCGACTTCTGGCTCGGCATGGGGGTCGACGGCCTCCGCCTCGACGCCGTCCCCTATCTCTACGAAGAGGAGGAGACGAGCTGCGAGAACTTGCCCAAGACGCACGAGTTTCTCAAGAAGCTCCGCGCCCACGTCGACGCCAGGTTCGAAGACCGAATGCTCCTCGCCGAAGCGAACCAATGGCCGGAAGACGCCGCGGCGTACTTCGGCAACGGCGACGAGTGTCACATGAACTTCCACTTTCCGATCATGCCGCGAATGTTCATGGCCATTCAGATGGAGGACCGCTTCCCCATCATCGACATTCTCGCGCAGACGCCGGAGGTTCACGACGGGTGCCAGTGGGCGCTTTTCTTGCGCAACCACGACGAGCTCACGCTCGAGATGGTGACCGACGAAGAGCGCGACTACATGTACCGGGTTTACGCGCACGAGAGCGAGATGCGGCTGAATCTGGGCATTCGAAGGCGCCTGGCGCCCCTCGTCGGCAACGATCGACGCCAGATGGAGCTCTTGAACGCGCTGTTGTTCTCCATGCCCGGCACTCCGGTCGTCTACTACGGCGACGAAATCGGCATGGGCGACAACGTGTATCTCGGCGATCGCAACGGCGTGCGCACGCCGATGCAATGGAGCGCCGACCGGAACGCGGGCTTTTCGCGCTCCAATCCGCAGCGGCTCATTTTGCCCATCATCATCGATCCCGAGTACCACTACGAAGCGTTCAACGTCGAAGCGCAGCAAGAGAGCTCGAGCTCGCTCTTGTGGTTCACCAAGCGCCTCATCGCGCTACGAAAGCGGTTTCGCGCCTTCGGGCGTGGGGCCATCGAATTTCTGAGCCCCATGAACCCGCGCGTGTTGGCCTTCGTGCGGCACTATCAGAACGAGCAAATTCTGTGCGTGGCGAATTTGTCCAAGTACGTCCAGTTCGTGGAGTTGGATCTCTCGAAGTGGAAAGGGCTCGTTCCCGTGGAGCTCTTCGGACGCACGGATTTTCCCGCGGTGGGCGAGCTTCCGTACCTGCTCACCCTCGGCGGTCACGCCTTCTATTGGTTCTCTCTGGAAGCGCCGCGTGGCGCGGAGGTCGAGGCACGCCTCTCTGCTTACGGGCCCCCTCTTCTGGAGATGCCGAGCGAAGAGGCGCTCTTCACGGGCGAGGGAATGGCGCAGCTCGAGGACGTGCTGCCAAGCTTTTTGCAGAGCCGAAGATGGTTCGTGGGGCGCGCGCGAACGATGGTGAGCGCGACGGTAGACGAGAGCATTCCGCTCAACGGCGCGCGCATCCTGATTGTGTGTGTGCACTACACGGAAGGAGATGCGGAGCGTTACTTGGTTCCGCTGGCCATCTCGACGGAGAACGTGGACCGGCAGAGCATCGTGGCCATGGTGCGCATCGGTTCGCTGTCGGCCGCGCTCGTGGACGCGCTGGACGACGCGGGCTCGTCACGCCGTCTGCTGGGGGCGATTCTCCGCGGCGAGCGAGGGGAGGGGACAGAGAGCACGATCTTCGGCGTGCCTTTCGGAACGCTGCCCGCGTCGGAGGCCCTCGAGCCGCACCTCATCACGGCGGGTCACGCCAATGCGGCCGTTCGTTTCGGCGACCAGCTGGTTCTCAAGGTGTTCCGACACATCGAGCACGGGGTGAGCCCCGAGCTCGAGATAGGACGTGCGCTGGCCAAGCATGCAGGATCCTTGGTGGCGCCCATTTCGGGCGCGCTCGAGTACGTCCCAAAGAGAGCGCGGGCGGAGCGAGCCACGCTCGCCGTGTTGCACCGGTTCGTGTCGAACGAGGGGACCGCGTGGGAGCACGCGCAGGCCGAGCTTCGGCGCTATTACGAGCGCGCCCTGGTTCGCCGCAATGAAGTGCCGGTGCCCGACGTGATGGGCAACTACTTCGACACAGCCGAGCTGATCGGAAAGCGCACCGCGGAGCTTCACCTCGCGCTCGCCGCGTGCGAGGGTCCCCTCGCGCCGGAGCCGTACGCGAGCTTGGATCAGCGATCGCTCTATCAATCGCTCAGAAACCTCGCCGGAAAAGTGCTCCGAAGGCTCCGGCAGGACGTCGGCAAGCTCCCCGCGAACGCGCAAGAGGACGCGCGCGCGGTGCTCGCGATGGAAACGCTCGTTCTCAAGCGTTTTGCGCCGCTCTTGACCGATCGCATCGCGTCCCTGCGAATGCGCGTGCATGGCGACTACCACCTGGGGCAGCTGCTCCATACCGGCAAAGACTTCGTGGTCATCGATTTCGACGGGACGCCGGGAAGGCCGCTTCCGGAGCGAGCACGGAAGCGCTCCCCGCTGCGTGACGTGGCGGGGATGGTGCGATCATTTCACTATGCAGCGCATGTGGCGTTGGGGGATACGGGAGTGGTGCGCGAATCGGATCGTGCGAGCCTGACTCCGTGGGCGGATGCCTGGCAGGAGTGGGCGAGGGGGGCGTTTTTGCGGGCGTACTTCGAGCATGCGGGGGGATCGCCGATGCTTCCGCCGACGCGGGCGCAGGCGGATGTGTTGTTGGGGGCGTTTGTGCTGGGGAAGGCCCTGCATGAGTTGGAGGCGGAGCTCCAGGCGCGGGCGGCAACGGTGGCGATTCCGCTTTGTGCGCTGGTGCGGGCGATTGGGTGACCGGTCCCGTCTCCAAGTGATCCGCGCGCGTCGAGCGGCCCTACGCCCGCAGGCGTATGCCGGCGTGTCTTGACCGGAAGGGCGCGAACGCGCGAGCCTCCCTCCTCAACGTTTTCAGGGAGGAGAAATCATGTCGACAGTCAAAAAGAAGAACTCACCCGCGCGACCGCCGGGCGCGAATGTGGCAGAAGCCGCCTTCAACGAGACCGCAGGCGAGCTCGAGAAGCTCGCGCGCGACGAGATCCTCACGGTCAACGCGGACATTCCGACCTGCGTCACCATTGCGCTCGGCGCCGAGCCGCTGCTGCACGCGCTGGTGCCGCAAATCCAGAAGGAGCTCCCGCAACATCCCATTCATTACGCGAAGCACCTTCGACGTTATGCGCTCGCGTCGTGGTACACGCACCTGCTCAGCGTGCCCGCCGAGCGCGGCGAGAACGCGGTGAAGAAGCTTCTCGCCGAAGCCGCGCCGCTTCGCGAGACGCTCCTCGTGGCCGCCGAGGCCCTCGCACACAAAGGACTCTTCGACAGCGCGCACGTCGCGAGCATCCGCAGTGGTCAGGGGAACGTCGACACGGCAAACGATCTCGTCGCGCTCTCGGTGCTCTTCGACACCGAATGGGAGCGCGTCTCGAACAAGACGGCGGTAGACGACACGGAGGTGCGACGTGCCGGAATTCTTGGGACGGAGCTCCTGGTGGCTCTCGGCGAGCGTGAAGTGGCGGGTCTCAAGAAGACGCCAAGCAATGCCCAGGAGTTGAGGGCACGAGCGTTCACACTGTTCGTGCGCGCGTACGACGAGTGCCGCCGGGCGGTTGCGTATCTGCGGTGGAAGGAGGACGACGCCGATGCGATCGCCCCGTCGCTCTTCAAGCGGCGCGGTTCGGCGTCTAGGGGAGCGACAGAGGTTGTGCCTCCGGTGGGAGGCGCCCCGAACGGTTCGGCCGCTCCGTCCAATCCCTGAGCAGCCGCCTCGGCAGGGTCAGACCCCTCGCGGGTGACCGATTTCGGTCGTCTGCGAGGGGTCGAACCCCTCCGTAAAGACCGGATCCGGTGTCGGAAGGGGGGTCGAACCCCTCGCGGGCGACCGAAATCGGTTTCGATCCAGGGGTCGGACCCCTCGAACCCCACCCCTGCGAGCCCCCCCGGGCCCGGGTGGAGCGG
>OBEQ010053854.1_pt1 | contig 23724 bp, 30 predicted proteins | sample 1670901 | NCBI WGS metagenome assembly OBEQ01 (sample SAMEA104232315, study PRJEB22302) | groundwater metagenome | biome: forest; feature: aquifer; material: groundwater | place: USA | collected 2011-08-07 | depth 5.4 m
ACAGTGAGCAAGAACAGTGCGATTGCGAACTTTGCTTATTTTCTTAGATTCTTTTTTCGTTTTTCAAGAATCTTGTTGTGTATGAGTTTTTCTGATATTCGAGAATCACCGAACCGTCACCCTTTTCACTCAATGAGATGCTCCTTATAGCAAAGACATCATTTGAGAATTTTATACCAAGCTCTTTAGGCATATCCAAAACAGCTTGAATATACAAACAGAAAGAATCCGATCATGCCAAAAACTAATAACGAATGATACAAGGTACGTTTTTCTTGAACATGAATTTTGTTTTCGCCCCTAACCTTTCTGTCATCTTTATGTGTGGGTAAGACTTCGATACTCATTCCACCCCGTGTTTGGATTGACTCTACATACAAACAGCTGTTGTGAAACTGCTCGTCAGTTTTTCTTCCACAAATCTTACATATTCTTTGCATCACCTTTCTACATCCTGGGCATAATGAACAGGGAATAAGCAGATTCCCACAAATTCTGCATGATTCATCTGGCATTAGAATCCGAAAATAACAATGATAGTTAAGCTGTACTAATCATTCATACTAAAAATTTAAATTTTATAATTGTGTCATCAATTTTTAAAATTATTAGAGTTTAGTTGCTAACAGTAATTTGAGTTTGAATTACCTTCGTAAGTGGTATTGCAGACGCTAAGCTATCCCATACAAATATCTGAACAGTGTATTGTCCTGCTTCCTTTGGAATCCAATATTGTGAGGCAGTAAAGGACTGGCCAGGATAAATACTCGCAGATAGTCCCTCAAGATATTCCGTTCCTCTTTCCTTACTCAATATTTGAACAATGTAGGTGAATTTGCGTTCAGAGAGAGCATGATTTGTAAGAATGGAGGAAAAACCTATGGGTGAATCTACTTTGATTACGTTCATTTCCTTCCCACTTAAGTTAACAATCTTGGGAGGAGTGAGTGTAATGTCCCCAAAGGTTGCATACGCAGAATTCGCAAAAATCAAGATGGATATGAATAATCCAATGAGAAAAGTTTTGCACATGCCTGTTTGGATCGCTAATTGTTTACTAATTAAATATTTCATGTATCAAAAGGGATAAAGTAATCAAAATTTACAAGTTAACTGGTGGCTTCTGTTGTAATGTTTTTTATAACTATCTGATGACCCTCGTGAACATGCGATGCATGATTTGCTTTTATAATCTCTGCCATTTTTAAATCAGAAAAATATTTTTCATTGTATCTACCCAAGCTTTTTTTACAATTATAGCAGTATACCTCCTTGAATTTCACAGAAATGAGAGATGTGCCACAATATTTTAAGATAGGGTTAGAATTCTATTGTTGAGGAACCAAGCTGGTCTTTGTTTTCAAGAAATTTAATCCTTGAAATTTTGTAGTAAATAACTTCTCCCCGTCTCTCTATTACCGCAATAACTGGTTCCTTTCCCATAGTAGTTATTTGTTCTATTTGTTTTTGAAGTAGACCCATTTTTTGTCTCCTTCCTTCGCTTAATCCAAACACGACATACTTTGCAGCTTTTTCCCCAAACTGACCTCTCTCATACACCCGAAAATCGGGGCCAAATCCAAATCCATCCTTTGTAACGTATCCTCGAGATCTTAAATCACGATAAATAAGAAATTTGGTTAATGCTTCACTGTCAAACTTTATGCATTCTTGCGTCATAGAATCAAAATTTATTCTTTGTTTTCCCTTTACAAGTTTGAGCTTGTTTGTGTACAAAAGGTATAGGGATTCAAATGGTTTTAGGAAAAATTTTTTTTTAATAATCTCGCCATAACCTTTCTGTTCTAGGCTATTCTGCATGTTTTTATCTGGAATCAAAGCATGATCCTTTTCAAGTATTCCCTCTACTTGAAAGTCAATGTCTGACATGATGGTTACAGAATAGACATTAATGACAATATAAGATTAGAGCCGATGTTAGTTGTCTATTATGCGTAAGTGGTTACAATTTTTGTCACAGTATAAGTAGAAAGCTAATTAACTAGATTTCGTCAGTTGAAAACTTCTCAAAAAATATTAAACGCTCTAGCCCATTAACCTCATGGTTTCGCGCGCAATAACATATCCGCTAATAGCAGTTATAGCAATCTCAATTTTTGCAAATTATAGCCTGTATCAAAGCATACATTCATTGGAAAAAACATCAGAAAATCTAAAACAACAAAATAACGAGCTATATCAGAAAATACAAGAACTGCAACAAACACTGGAAAATTATAAGCAACAGAATAATGATCTGACAGAAAAACTATCCAAGGCTACAGTTCCAGAAAAGAATGATCAGGCAACAGCCAGCCGTGAGCAGACATCTACACCTAGCCAAAGCAAGGGCGTATCTAGTTCTACCGAATCTATAACCGCTGTTGCAGTAAGACCAGTACTGGTAAATGATGGTTTTTTTGAAACAACTACCTACGAAGGCACTGTGATGAAGATCACAGTAGATGTTCGTGATGGCGCTGGATTAGCCTTGGTAAATACAGAGGTTCCAACAGGAGTAGATTTTCAGACATCGGCAAAAACTGCCATCAAAGTAGCACAAAAAATCTCCGGCGTTGATTTGTCTAATAAGGATGTTATTTTTTCCATTTCATCCAAGAATAATCAGGAATTACAAGCAGTAGATGGACCAAGTGCAGGTGCGGCAATGACAGCACTCCTTACATCTGATCTCTCAGGTAAACAAATAGACGACAAGGTGTTGATAACTGGTACGATACTTCCAGATGGAACAATTGGCAGAGTTGGCGGTGTTGCAGAAAAGGCAGATGCTGCTGGAAAATATGGAGCCAAAATTTTTCTAGTACCCAACGGACAAGCACTAGCTCATGTCCAGTCTTGTGATGAAAAGAGGAGTGGCGTATTCATATACAGATCATGCACGCTTGAAGAAAAGCCGTTATCACCAATAATGGAAGAAAAATACGGTATGAAGGTTATTGAGGTAGACAACATAGAAAAGGCCTCACAATACTTCAATGCCAAAACTTAAGCTTCTCCGAGTTTGTCTTTAATGTCATTTTGATGATTCGCATGAACAAAATATTGTGAAACAATGTCATCGTTAAAATATGGGTTTTTAATAAGCAACCAAAAGTGTTGTTATGCACGGCGCGAATTATCGTACTGGCAATGGTCAACCGTATACAAGAAAGCAGTACATCAAGGGTAAACCTCAGATAAAAATTGCAAAATTTGCCAGCGGACAGAGATCGGATTATGACTACTGCGTACAACTCTGTTCAAATGAGAAAGCCCAGATAAGACATGTTGCAATCGAGTCCGCAAGGCTCTCTGCAAATAAGGCAATAGAGACTGTGACTGGAGAGACTGGCTACTTTTCGATCTTGAGAATATACCCACATGTTTTGCTAAGAGAGAATAAGATGATTGCTACCGCTGGGGCAGACAGACTTCAAGAAGGCATGCGAGGTGCTTTCGGAAAGGCCGTAAGCTTGGCAGCACGAGTCAGGAAAGACCAATGTATTATGGAAGTATTTGTGAAAAAAGAACATCTTGAAGTTGCAAAAAAGGCACTTCATGGAGCTAGTATAAAGTTACCAGTTACGCCGACAATTAAAGTAATTCCACTAAAAACTGTCACGGCTTAGCTAAGTGAATTAAGAATTTCTTTTTGTCGCTTGTGCAAAATATCTAAGAATTCTAAAAATTCTTCTTTTGTTGGATTACGTTTTAAAATCCGCCTGCATTGGTAATAAAATGAGTTGTAAATTCTTCCAACAAATATTCCGTAACTAAACGAGTCAGAGTGTGTTCTTAATTTGTCAAGAGATTTTGCTATTTTAAAAATTTCATCAGAATTTTCTTCAACCTCTTTGATCTTCTGATTTATCTTTTCTTTCAGTTTAGGATCCACATTTTATCTAGCTTGGACCAGATTAAAAATAGTGTTGCTAATCAGTACGCTTTAATAGACTAGGTTTTTCTAAATCGTTTAAGCGGTTGTAGTACAGCTTGGTTAATATGCGGGATTGCCAATTCCGCGACCCGGGTTCAAATCCCGGCAACCGCATACACTACCTCTTCAGTCCATCTTTTATAATTTCTAGTGCATTTACAGCTCTTTCTGGTTTTGGCAATTGAATCATGAATACATTAGATCTTCCATACTCAGAATGTGGGGAAGAGATTGCAAGCATTGAGGTTGCTGCAAGAGATTCAAAGAATTCCAACGATTCGTTGGCATAAAGAATGACCTTTTCGCTGATGCCTCCCAATGAAAAGCAAAGTGAGATTTCAACAAAGACATGACCCCTTCCGTCCTGAAGTATATTCAGGTTTGCTTCTACAGAAATGGGCTTACCAGCTATCGTTTTCATTATAGTATCAAACTTTTTTTCCTCAAAAATTATGCATGGAACTTTTATTCCTTCATAATCAAATAGCGTAAACTCCTTGTGAACGTTATTAAGGAGTCTTTCTAGCTCGTCGTTTGTCACTGTTCTAATTCCTTTGATCTTTTTAGTATTATCTGATCCCCAGTTCTGATTACAAATGGCGTGATAAACGCAGTAATCATAGATATAATTCCAACAAGAGGAAACAAAAATGAGCTTACTACTCCCATATCCACTCCAACTTTTACTATAACAATTGAAAATTCTCCCCTTGGAGATAGCGCAAGTGAGGAACGAATCGTCTTAATGGTGCCCTGCCTGAAAAGAAATCCTCCCAGCATAGTTCCTCCGAATTTTACAATAATGGATACTACTATGAAAACTAGCGCGATACCTATGTAGTTTTTTATCTGACTTATGTCCATAAGCGCACCTACAGAAACAAAAAAGATTGCCACAAACATGTCTTTTATGGGGCTTGCGAGAATTTTTGAAACTTCAGAAGATTTTGATTCTGCCACAAGAACACCAGCAAGAAAGGCCCCAATTCCAACCGACAGTCCTACAAGATTAGCAAGCAGTGCATATCCAAAGCAAAGACCTAACACAGAAAGTAACAATATTTCTTTGTGTTCAACTCTTGATACTTTGTCTATTAATCGCGGTATTATTCTTGCCCCTATAGTCAGGGTTCCTACTATCAATGCGGCCGCGGTTGCACTTATTACAATCACGTTCTCATAAGATACACTACCAGCTAGTGCGACGGATTGTAAAGAAGCGATTAGAATAACTGCAATGACGTCCTCTACTATTAGAATTCCTAAAACAAGTAGTGAGGATTCTTTTTTTATCTTGCCCATGTCTTCAAGAATTTTTATTATTATGGCTGTACTGCTAATGGAGAGAGCTGCCGCAAGAAAAAGCGAATCCATGAATTTGAATCCGAATCCGATTCCGATAAAAAATATAATTATTAAGGCACTAAAGAGCTCAATTGAAGCTATTCCCACCGCTACTTTTCCTATCGATTTTATTTTAGCAATAGGAAATTCTATCCCAATTACAAATAGTAGTAAAATTATTCCAATGTCTGCAAAAACGTTGAGGACAGAAAGATCCGATAGTATACCTATTCTACCAACTTGTGAAGATGGTTCAAGTGATGCTGGTAGGAAGGAAGCCCAAATTGGGGAAAGCGGTCCCAAAAGCATCCCAGCAAAAAGATAACCTATGATGATCGGCTGCCGCATTTTGAAAAAGGCCAAGGTGACTATTGCGGCCAAAATCATTATTATCGCAAGATCAGTTATGAAATCCTGTTTTGGAGAGTTAAGAAATCCTACTAAAAAAAACTCTCCCATATTATCAGAGGGGGTTTTTCGCTTAAAAATAGTGTGTTACGAAACGAAAATGAAGTATTTCTATACTTTTTGGGGTTAAGAGTTGTCAGCTTAGATAATACTAACAGTTTTTGCTAGCATCTTAGCTTTTTCGTTATCTAGGTTTGCTATCTTATGTTCATTGTATTTGTTGTCAAAGTAAATTAGGTCAACCATCTTGGATTTGTCTACATTGACTATTGTAGTAGAGTCTGAGCTTGGGATATTCGTGTTTGTAAGAATTACCAGTTTATCCACAAACGCTGATGATTTGGATACATTTGCGATTTCTTCAAAGTTCTTTGAGTGGTTTTGGTTCATTACAACTGCTATGCCAACTTTTGCTCCGTACGAATCTTGATATATCACATCAAGAGGAAGATTTTGACTTTCAAGTTTTGCGATGTTTCCCATTTCATGCGCAAAATTTACTAGGTTTGCAACGGCTTTTTTTAGTTGCGATTCGGTTGACTCGCCATTGCAATTTCTTCTAATTTTAATAAAATCAGATATAGGAACATCCATTATGCTACCTCTTATCTTGAGACCCGGATATGCATGCTTTATTGTTTCATCAATTGCTGTCTCGTCGATTTTTTCTAGGTTAAGTTCTTCTGATTTTTCCATGGCATGATAAAGAATGTTAATAATTGAACGAACGTTTCTAAAGTCAGGAAATTCGTCATAAAGAACTCGAATCTTTTCAGCTAACTCCTCTGACGCCTTTTCCTTGAATTTTTGCTTTTTATCATCATGTTTGATGTATTCTAGGACAATTTCAGAGAGTTCTTCTACAGAATTGGACCCGGCAAGATCTATCTTGTAGTTTGCCTTTTCCAGCCTGTCAAAAACGGATGGATTGATTCTCTGTACTTCAGCATAGCCTGATGGAGTTGATATAAGCAAAAGCACCGATGCGGGCAAATGAGCATTTATTATTGCTTTTACAAATTCTATGGATTCCTTGTTACCATCAAACTCATCTACTTCGTAAAGTACAATCTTGTTGAGAAATCTATGCGTTAGTTTTGATATAGCGACCATTCTTCCTAGTAATTCCTCTAGGTTTTCTACAGAGTCAAATGAATTCATTATCACATTTCTAATGACAGCCGATTCATGATGATTAAACCATTGCAAGAGAAATTTTTTTAGCTCCTCTTCGGATATTGATTTTTTTCCCAAGATAATCTCTTCAGCTTTTTGTCTGACAGTAACGCCAGACAATTTATCAATAAAGGCATAATCGAGTGCTTTTTTGGCGGATTTATCACCCTGCTCAGCTCTATCTCGAACATATTCGAGAAGGTTCTTTCTTAGCTGTACAAAAAAGTCATTTTCAAATCCCTTAATCATTGCACCATAAAGGCTTGACATAGTTTTAGGCGAGATTATGGATAGATCAACGAATGTCGATACTGTGTTGTGTCTTCCTTGCAGGTGCCTTACATGTAATGCCAGGTGAGTCTTTCCAGATCCAACATCTTGAATTAGGGTAATTACTCTGAAATCGCCTTCGTTTGAGTCTCGATTGGCTACCTTCTGTGATAGTTCCTTTAGACATTCCAATATAGCAGACTTTGCTTCCTTGTGTCTTTTTCCTCCAAGTACCCTCGCATCCTTTTCCGTTGGTGTGGGGCTGCTTGGAAACGGATTGTTTTCTAGTTCATATGCATACATTATACATTCCTCACAAAACCGTGTACCAAGCCACGTAGCAGTAATCCTTCTTCTCCGCCTGTTGACATCTCATATTTCTCTCTGTGTGTTTCAACAAGGGTCGAAGCTAATGAATAGAAACTTTCCCTTGAAATATTATTAGACTCGCATATCTTCTTTCTAATTAACGAAAAGGGCGCCCACCCGATAGAGATAGATGATTCTGCAAGACATCGGTCAAATTCCTTCTCGAATACAAGATTTGTATCCACTGTACTTTGTAATGAAATAGTTGTTAGTGCCTCACCTGAACTGTTGTGACATTCTCTGACTGAATTTGGGGTTTGGTTGACGTTCTTGATCATGTCCAACACAATTTTGAACTTGGGATCTTTTTGAGAAAGATATGTGAGATAATTCTGTTTAGTCCATACAAAATACACGGTTCCCTTTTTATCTACAATTATTTCTTCTTTGTCAAGTAGTTCTTGTAAGATATCATCACAGCTCTTGCCTAAGATTCTCTTCAGTTCAGTCTTTTTTATGCCATTTGAGCCTTCAGCTGATACTCTCTCAAGAATACTAACTTTCATGCAGACAGATCTCTTGAAATTTTATTTAAAAGCCCACGTAGCCTGAAGCAACAAATTGGTGAAAATTTCTTACCTTTAGAATATTCTCTACCATCTCATGTATCAAAAATAGTGTTTCGAGGTTATAATTTTGAGTGCATCGAATCTTTGGTTTTAAAGTATAATTTTCTGAGATTGTTGGCATCAGGCGTATATTAAGGGGTCAGTATAATTATCAAAGGCAGAATGATGATTGAGTATAACTGAAATTCATGAGGAATTATACTTGGGGTATCTGACTGCTAAAATCTGATAAGGTCATTTCACAGTTACCCGATTATTAATAGTACCGTATAGTACCGTAATTTATGCTGAATTGTGAATACTGTACAAAACAATTTGTGGAGACCGAAAATGGATTAATTCAGAAAACATTTCATGAAATCCTTCACGATCCCGAAGTGGTCAACAACTAATTTCCTCTCATTTTTTGATAAAAGACTGAATCTAAAAACGAACTTTTTTATCGGCTACCTTTATTCTATTTTCAAGTGACCAAGCAATCAAATCGTTCTACTGGTTCGGCACAAGGTTCAAAAAAGCGAGATCCAAATCGCGATGTCTTAAAAAAAATGACCTCGATATCTGAGACAACAAAGGTTCTTGCTAATGAAGTAAAATCAATGTCGAAGATCTTTGCGGACAATCAAAAGATTCTGATTTCGCTTAAAAATATGATAGATGCAGTTACATCATCTTTAGAAGCAATACAACGGAACGCAAGACAGATAAATATTTTGGAAGAAGACACTCAGAAACTCTTTTCTGGACTCGGTCAAGTGAAGGCTCATTCAAATCTGATATCTAAGGTCAACGAACAAACTCAACGTTTGCAACAACAGGTGAGTAAGATTCAGGAAAAACAAGAGTCCTTACCTGATATGAATAAAATAATGCAAAGTGTTACCGATAGTCTTGATTCGATAAGAAATAATTCTAAAATGATCATGCATGTGTCAGATAAAACAGAAAAAATTCGAGAAGAGATCAAGACAGTCGTATCAAAGACAGAATCACTTGCAAATATGAGTAATGATATACGAGATGTCGGAATTGAGCTGGGAGCGCTTGTCAGGAAGACTGATGCTCTGGAGACTTTTAGCACAGATATCAGAAATGTTGGACTCGAGTTTTCTAATTTCAAGGAAACCGTGATGGGAAAGACAAAAGAGATTGACGAAAAGGTATCAGAATTAACAGAAATGCTAAATAGGAATGTGGGGGCAACCTCCGAATTCCATAAAAAAACACATGAGATCCATCAGGAGCTCCAAGAAATACGAAGTATAACTCACAAGACTTCACAGAACACGTCAAGGGAAGTAATAGGTCTATTACGTTTGGCAGAATTTCAATCAACTGTACGTATGCATTCAGAATCAAAATATGGTACTCTGGATGATCTTGACAAGATGATTTCTCAGACTGTCGAGATGGTAAACCTCTTTGATCGACTTTCTATTGAATCGGAGAAAAAGATACCACTTCCACAAGAAGTAAAGCAGTGGGGCATAAGCAAAATTCTAGATTGCGCAGACAGATGGGAGATTCGCTTTACTGATGTATTTAGACTTTTGATAACGCAGCTTGGTCGTGACTTGGTAAAGGAGTCTATCAGAATAGAACAAGTTCGAGATTTATTTGGAATTCGAGCAGTAGACGAAGTAAGAAACGAGCTCAACGTACCTTAAATTTCATCAGACATTTCATAGGATTTTAGGTGCTCTTTCTTTCTCTTCAGAAGAGTAAAAATGCCCATTATTGCTGCAACCCAAACTGAGCTAAAGACAATATTTGAAAAACTGACATACATGTATGGCGTCGCATCCATAAGGTTCAATCGTAACACGTTGGCTCTTTGATGAACATCAAGCATCCCAGTGTGGAATGATGAATCATCTGGTGAAACGCCTGCAATTTTGTTTATGCTAGATATCATTGTATCAAGGTCACGCTGAATGCGTGCAAAGTTTGTTGTTTCAGTTGGAAAAATCCAGACCGGGTTGCCCTCTTTTGGTAGGAGAAGTTTTATGGTTTTAAGATCTGTAATGATTGATTGTGGATCAGAACTTGCTCCAATTCTATCTAAAAGTCCTCTTGATTGGTCCAGCGGATAAACCGTGTCCTGATATCCGTGATAGGCCATAAAAGCCCCAAATGCAATGACCCCAACTATGCCAACCATTGATAGTTTGTAGTATGAATTTGCCATCTTCTCTGCCTTTGATATGCTGTGTAACGTGCGCGGTTTGTTCTTTTTAAATGTTGTATGAGATATGCTAAGATATGAAATGCAAAAGAATCCTAGTGCTTGTATGGCAATAAGTGGTACAAATATAGGATTTCCCGAAAAAATCGCGATAAATATTCCCAATACACCATAAACTCCAAAGAATATTTCAAGAAGCGTAGTTTTGGTAAATGGTAAATTGTATGCCTTGTCTCTCCAATCGTCAGTCTTTTTGACAATTCCATACTTTGGTGTCCTAAGGAATTCGTTTTTCTTTCCTATCAATGCATCAAAGACTGCTACTGTATTATTTACTGACATACCTGTAGAATAAATCACAAGATAAAGATAGGCCAGGGTTTTTGATTTCCAGCTCTTTTCCCAAAGCGTATGGATTATCATTATGTAAGCGATTGGGCCCATGGCAAGGTATGCAATTATGGTTAGCATCGGCAAGGTACTAACGACATAGAGATTCATTTTTGCGGCCAACAGAACTGGCAATATAAGAAATTGAATAAGCATTAGAGGATGGACAACATGTCTTGTCAGCTGCACAAATGCCTGAATCTTGGTATCAAATGGTATTTTTTTAATTGCAATATCACCAAGTAGTTTTATTGCGCATTGGATAGATCCTTTTGCCCACCTAAACTGTTGTCTCTTTGCCGCATTCATTTGAACTGGCAATTCCGCGTCAACAACAACATCAGATAAGAAAATACATTTCCAGCCCTTCATTTGAGCTCTGTAACTAAGATCCAAATCTTCCACAAGTGTGGCGGTGTGCCATCCTCCCGCATCTTCAATACATTCTTTTCTCCATATTCCGGCCGTCCCGTTGAAGCTCATGTAAAGATGAGAGTTGCTTTTTGCCCGTTGTTCGATTAGGAAATGAAAGTCTAGGCTAAGTGCTTGTGCCTGCGTGAGAGCTGAATATTTTTCATTTACATGGCCCCACCTGCATTGAACAAGGCCAATTTCAGGTTTGCAAAAATATCGTATGGCTCTTTTCAGAAACCAAGAAGGTGGAATAAAGTCCGCATCAAAAATTGCAACAAAGTTACCTTTTGTAAACTTCATCGCGTGACGAAGAGCTCCTGCCTTGTATCCCTTTCTGTTCTCCCGTCGTATGTGAGATATGTCAAAGCCCTTCGTTTGGTAATCATGAACAAGATCTTCCAAAATGTCACAAGTCTCGTCATCAGAATCATCTAATACTTGAATGCACATCTTTTCTTTGGGATAATCCATTGCACAGACAGCGTTTACTAGTCTTGCCGCAACATACTTTTCATTATATATTGGAAGATGAATCGTAACTAGAGGGGTTTCTTCTAATTCGGTTTTCTGCGATTTTCTTTTTTGTCTTGAAAGAAAGACGAGGTAGTAAAAGTTGCAAGTATAAAGTGTAACAAGAATAGCTATTGTGATAAATACGTTAAAGAGAAATTGTGTGAGAGGGTTTATTGGCATACCCTATATCGCGTTTAGAAGATGTACTTATAGTTCTGCCGACGCTCTATAAAGTCCCAAGCGGTAATTATGTAATTGATAGATTCTCCTTTTTGCAGTAGTGGATAAAACGGTATACACTTTATCTTTTAGCTGAAGAGACATCAGCTATTACTAGTTCCAGAGTCTAAAGCTTCTTTAATAATCTGGACATGTTTCTTCTCTAATCTTTTTGTATCTTTTTTCCATTTCCTCGGCAAAGCCAAGAACCTTTTCAAATGCATAGCTCCTCTTTGGAAAATACCATCGTATACCCACTTTGTGACCTATACCATCCATATCGTATATCATCCCTTTTTCTGTCTCTACATGATATTGTTCGTCAACCGATCTTTCCTGAATAGTTAAACCACGCTTTGTCTTGTCTTCCAAGATTATGTCTTGCCCACCGTCACGTATGAAGTAAAATGTTCCCTGTTTTATCAGCGGTAGTTCCTGGCTCAAATCTTACTTTTCGACGGGGTTTCCGATCATGTTACCCCATTCAGTCCACGATCCATCATAGTTTCTTACTTGTGGATATCCTAAGAGATATTTCAAGACAAACCATGAGTGCGAGGATCTTTCACCTATCCTGCAATAACAAATAACGTCCTTATCTGGTGTTACCCCTTTTGATTCATAGATCTGTTTGAGTTCGTTTACTGATTTGAAAGTTCCATCTGCATCGTTGACAGCCATAGCCCATGGTATGTTATTTGCTTTGGGAATATGGCCACCTCTTTGAGCATGTTCCATTGGATATTCTGGAGGAGCTGTAATTTCGCCTGTAAATTCCTTTGGCGATCGAACATCTACGAGCACGGTGTCTTTGCTGTCAAGTGCTCTCCTGACATCAAATAGATAAGCCCTAAGTCCTTCGTCTGGTGGTTGAGAAATGTATTTTGTCTTGGAGATCTGTGGTTCGTCCTTTGTGTATGGTCGCTTTTCTAGTTCCCATTTCTTTCGGCCGCCATTCATTATCTTCACATTCTCGTGTCCATAATATTTGAAGATCCAAAATACAAAGGCAGCAAACCAATTGTTAAAGTCACCGTACAAGACAACTTCACTTTCTGGAAGGATGCCATTTCTTATCATTAATTCTTCAAATTGACTTTTACTGATAATGTCTCGTCTTACTGGATCGTTGATGTCACGCTTCCACCATATCAAACTGGCTCCCTGAATGTGGCCCTGTTTGTAGGCATTTTCAGGATCATAATCGACCTCAACAATTCTTATCGCTTTGTTTGAGATATTTTTTGATACCCATTCTGTATCAGTCAAAACACCAAGATTGGCATAGCTCATATCTTCTCAATATTTTTAATAGAAAAGGGGACTTATATCTTAATCCTCATCAGATGATTTTTAAGTGAAATTGCAATACTAAATTCCTAGTGAATCTAAACAGTGTAGCAGTAGTTAGTAAGTTTGGCTCAAAGGAATCTGAAGATGCTGCAAAGATAGTGGCAAAAAAGATTCTTGAAAAAAAAGCACGTGTCTTTACCATTGCTCCTGTTGAAGTTGAAGGTGCAAAAAAAGTAAGCACCTTGGAGGAGCTTAAGACAGAAAAGCTCGACCTGACAATTACACTGGGTGGGGATGGCACAACTCTTCGTGCATTCAGATATTTGGAAAATGAAGTGCCTCTTTTAGGTATTAACGTAGGGGGAAATAGAGGAATATTATCCGAAATAACTTTAGATCAGCTAGACACAGCAATAAATCAAATCATTTCAGATCAGATATTTCTTGATAGGAGGATAAGAGTAGTTGCGTCATGCAGAGGTCAAGAATTTCCACCGGCTCTTAATGAGATCTACATTAACAGACAGAACCTTACAAAGACTGCACTTTTTGAGATTAGGTTTCAGAATGACACAGTTACTCAAAAAATGGATGGGGTTGTTATATCAACTCCAAGTGGTTCAACCGGACACTCCTACTCCATTGGAGGTCCTATCCTACACGAAAGTCTTGATGTCTTTATAATAACTCCCGTCGCATCTGTCAACAGGTTACCCTCCCTTGTCGTACCAGATGAGAAAATCGAGATATTATGTTCGCATGATTGCAATATAATCATGGATGCACAGGTGATAAAATCAGCAAGGTATGATGATGTAATCACAATAGGAAAGTACAAGAAACAAGCGGTTTTTGTAAGGCTAAAAAAGCGTGGACTAAGACAGATGAGCAAACTTGGTTTCTAGGGTTTTAGATGCCAGTGCCTTTTATGCTGGGATCCCTTTTGCTTCGTCAGAAAAAAGCTATACTACATCTCTAGTACTAGATGAGATAAAGCACATCAAGAAAAACCATGAGGCAGTCAGTGTGTTAATTGATACTAAACGGTTGGAGATAGTAGATCCGGAAGAAATCTACCTGGAAAAAGTTTCATCAAAGGCAAGAGAGACTGGTGACTTTCATACACTTTCTAGAAACGATATATCTGTTATGGCGCTTTGCCTTAAGCTAAACGGAGAGTTAGTAACTGATGATTTTGCTGTATCTAACACTGCAAGACATCTTAATCTTAAGGTGGTGCCAGTAATGACAGAAGGAATTACTCGCGTTGTGAGTTGGATTTATTATTGTTCAGGATGTGAAAAGACATTTTCAAAGGTAACAAAGTGTCCTCTTTGTGGAAATAGGTTAAGACGAAGGTCAGGCAACGTTGCCACGCGAATCTAAAATAACAACGCTGGGGTCGTTTATGTGTTCAACAACCCAAGAGTATGAGACCTGCATGCAGAGATTAGAGATTGAAAAGAGATATTTGAATTGTATGTCAAATGTCGTGAAGTGTTTTTTGACTTGTGTTTTTCTTGTATTTGCTTTCAGCATCAAGCATTTTTCTAATCTTCAGGGCTCTTGATTCTCCCAAGCCTTTTATTTTTGAAAGCTCGGTAAAGGAAGCACTGAGCGTCTTGCTGGGAGTTCCGAACCTTTCCAGCATGCGGGTAGCCAATTTTTCACCAACTCCTGGCAGACTACACAAAACTGATAGCTGTTGTTTTTGCAGATCATCTGATTTTTTTATTTTTTTTAAGAATGGTCCTTTTGATGTAGCCTGTCTTGCACACATCGATATCAATAGTTTAGCACTGTGTGATGCACTTGGAGTAGGGATGATTGGAATTTTGTAGTCTAACACAATAGCTGAAATTGCACCATAAAAAACAAGCGGATTTTCGATAATTTGCTCAATTTTATCAAGACTTCCTTCCATTAGAATGGCCGGATGCTCAAAATGTTCCTTTAGCCTGTTACACTGATCAAATAATCTTCCGTCAAAGACGGAAGAGACAAGATCGTGAATGCTTTTTCTCTCTACAACAGTTTCTGGTGCTACTATATAATCTCCTACGGGAAGATTTCTTAGTTCAACTTTCACTCCAACCGCCCTAAGAAGATCTGGTATCCCACTTTTCCTCTCCCGTTTATCTACTATCATCCGTAATTCGTTTATGTTCATTAGCAGAAATTTGTAGAGTTTGTTAATATTTTATTTGGGACTGGTAGTTTTTTGTTGCTGGCCAGTTTCCGCTGCGCCACGAAGCATTTCCTTAATTTTTGCCTCTGATTCCTTTAGATTCTCCTTTATTCTTGCTTCCTGTTTTGATAAAACGGTAATACGAGTGTTGGATAATTCCTTCTTTTCCTCAAGTTCTGAAATAAGACTTTGTCTTGTTGATTTTATCAGAATTGAACCAGCGTTCTTGAAGACAGTGTCGTTATCGGTGGCTTTCTTCAACACTTCCAATGCCCTTTCGGTTTCAAGTTGTTCCATCTCAAGATGCTGCTTTTGAGCCATTATTGCCTGCAAGTTTTGTTGAAGTTGTTGTAGTCTTGCAACCTGTTCTTGTAACCACGGAGGAATCTGCTGGTTGCTTGACATGCTAGATTCACGAGTTGTTTTGCTTATATTTTTACCGATTCAATAGAGTCGTTGCTTGCTTGAATAAGACGCAATGTAGAATTCAAGTTAGCTCTCAAGTGGGAAAGTTCACGCGCTTCAATTGAAATAACAATTTTCTTGTTTAATGTTATCTTAGTTTTTGTCGGATTTTTAGAGTAGAATTTGTTATCAGTGGATATTGATTCAAAAATTGATTTGGTTTTTTTATCTGCTGAGATTTCTATTTTCGCACTAAATTTTGATGTCATATGCTAGCCCCGCAATTTTGAAGCCGCATTTCCTACAAGCCCAGATTCCTACTGCTTCTCTTACGAATTTAAGAGAGCCACATTGAGTACATTTTCGCTTTGCTTTTAAAGCTCTATGTACAGCGGTGAATTTTTTACGAGGCTTCAATCCATATTTAGCTGCAAGTCCCTTGAGCGACGAACTCTTGCCCTTTACCATATCACATCAGCTGCTCGAGTCGCTTCCTTATTTTTGTTCCCACAGAAATAGCAATTTCTGCACACTTGAAGAGTTGTTCAACTGTGAATCCATCATTGCCACCTTTTTGGATAGCACAAATATTTCCTTCTGAATTTGTCGTGATTGTAATTCTTGCATTCATACAAGCTTCCTCATCTGCTGTCGGGTCGACTACAATATGATCCCCTATTCTTGCCATTGTAACAGAAACAGGAATGGTCTTAATTGGTGGTTTTGATCTTTGGCCTTCTACTAACGCCGGAACGTCTTCTTTTATTTCATATTTTGGAACAGTGCAGGAAAGTAGTGCTGCAACAGAGGCATAGGAACAAGTATCAAATAGATTTCCATCCGTGTTTATTACACTACTATCGATGAAGATTCCAATCACAGATTTGTCTTTTTTAAGAACTAGTTGTTTGAGATCTATCATCTCAGTTTCTCTTATGCCTCTGTCAACAACTCTTGCAAGTTCAATTACTTCCTCATTTGGAGGGCCTGGCTCGGCACTTGGATCAGCTAATGGGAGAATTTCTGCGGTACAGATGAGTATACCTTTGTCTCCAACGTCAGGAAATGGTTTGTCAGGCTGTATCTTAACTCCCGTTATTATCTCAGTATCTCCAAGTCTTGCCCGTGCAGAGCCATCTGCCTTAGGGATTATTCCCGTTTCAATTGTTAGCGTTCTTTGATCATAAAGTCCACGTCCATCTAGTCTTTTACCTTCTTTTACAAGATCCAAAATCCTCTCTCGCTTTAGTTGTTCAATAATGACTGAGCTTGTCATCTACTATTGACTCCCATTTTCAAAGTATTTTTCCATTAGTGCTTTTCTTTGGATTTCGTAAACTTGCTTGCAGCCTCCAATTGCCGTTTCAAGACATTTTTTGTATTCTGATGGGGTTAGAATTCCATCAAGTTGCATAAGAGTAACCTTACCAAGGTTTGGCATGTATGCAACTGGCATATCCGCCTGTCCCTCCTTGTCCTCTTCATCATTAACATCTAAAACAATCTGATCTTCTACCTTTCCTGCCGCACATGCAGAAACTATATCTCGCATAGGTATGCCCGCATCTGCAAGAGCAACAGATGCCGCATCTAGTGCTGCACATCTAGAGCCACCATCTGCTTGTAAGACCTCAATGAAAACATCCACCACAGTTCTTGGAAAATCTTTGAGAATTACGGCAGACTGCAAGGCTTCTTTTATAACCTTAGATATCTCAATTTCACGTCTGGAGGGGGCAGGGTTTTTTCTTTCGGTAACAGAAAATGGCGACATATGATATCTACAACGAAGTATGCCCTTATCCGAGTCTGCCATGTGTTTTGGATGTACATCCCTAGGACCGAAGACCCCTGCAAGGATTTTATTCTTCCCGAATTCTATATACGCAGAACCGTCTGCGTTTTTTAGAATTCCAACCTTTATCGATATATTTCTTAATTGGTCTATCTTTCTTCCATCACATCTAATTCCATTTTCATTCATTAATTGTGTCATTATTTTCACCGAGTTCTACCCCAAGCATGGATTTGACTCTTTCAGTCAAGTTTGGTGTGTGGGCCTGGGCATCAACCATTTTAATTGCCTGTATCGCCTTTAATAATCCAACTGGATCATCGCAAGAAACAACAATCCATCCATTCTGACCGATTGTAATCATAGCTTTTGTAGCAAGTTCAATTGTCTGTATCATGGAACCACGTTTTCCAATTAATCGTGGGACCTTACTTGGGGCAATCTCTATTAGCTCTCCAGATTCTATCTTTCCCAAATCTCTATCCTGTATTGTTAAGAGAGGATCCCGTGATCTGTCAAAATTAGCAATTCTAGCTGCTACAAGATCTCCCTTATCCAGTCTCGCTTTAAGCTCGTCTTTGGTTGGCGAGTAGTCTCTACCAAATACATCTTGTGCAGGCAAGAAACCAACAAAGCAAGAATTAATCTCAAATTCCCAAGAAAGAGCCGAATGCCCAATTACTTTTCCTATAACCAAGTCATTGTTTTTAGGAATGTACATGCCAGCGAGTGAAATAACACGAACGGCATTATCGTATATTTCAGATATGCCAACGCTAGTTGCGATAATCCTATCGCCATCCTGGTACACATTATGTTCTGGTCTGAATGGGCCAGTTGTAATTACGTCACCAGGAATTACGTATTTCCTTTTAGTTACTTCCATCATTTGGCTACCTCAATAGAAGCCGATCCTTTCGTCACAGAACCCAATCTATCTATCACATTTGCCCTTGCTGCAGCCGGTATATCTAGTATTACTTTTAGAGAACCATTAGATTGCCATTCTTCCTTTTTCAAAGTTCCAGTTGATTTTAAAACTGAATATGATTGAGCCGCATACTGTGCTGGTACTAGAATTTCAAGCAACATATTTTCAGATTTCAGAGGAATAATAGTTCGAAGCTGCTCTACTATGTCCTTTATTTGATCTTCTGTATTTTTGAAAGGGTCTATCGCTACCTTTGCATCGTTCATGGCTTGTTCAATTCGTATTGGAGGATGTGGTAGATGAGATCTTGGATCAACAAAAGTTTTTGATATGAATTCAACAATTTGCTTTCGTTTTTCTAAAACCATCTTTCTCCTTTGATCTGTAGTTAGATTAAGATCTCCTTTCTGAAGAATTATTGTTGCAATTGCCGTCTGATCAGTTGTTTTAAAAGCCTTCATCAATTTTTCAGTTGAGGCACGTGTTCCCTTATTAGAATCTGAATAAATTTCATCCGAGATAAGAACTGTCGATATATCCTTTCTTTTTCCTAGTTTATATTCAAGGGCAGGATCTGGCTTAACAAGAAGCTCAAACTTTTCTCCTTCCACCGCGAGTCTTACAACAGTGGATTTATCGACCATGATTTTGATATTTAACTTTGGTATTTATCTATACACAAGTACTCGCTAGATTTTTATTTGGACTAGGAACTTTTTCATCCGAGCTTTGCCTTCTTTGGAAATTGTTGAAAATAATGAACAAAAGATCGTAGTGAAGTTAAAGGGAGTTCCTCTGCAATATGCTAACGCGTTGCGCCGAATCTGTCTGATAGGCGTGCCTGTCTTTGCAATAGACGATGTTGTAATAATTGAAAACTCCTCGGTTTTGCCCGATGAGGGTATTGCACATAGGCTTGCTATGACACCTTTAAGGACAGACCTAACACGGTTCGTTGAACCGTCAAAGTGCAGTTGTCATAGCGAAATGGGATGTACCCATTGCCGAGTGATGTTAATGATAGATTCAGGTTCTGTTGACACTACAAGAACAATTACTTCCGCCGAGCTTACTTCCGAAGACGACTTTGTAAAACCAGTTAGTGATAAGATTCCAATAATCGAGCTTGCTCCTGGTCAAAAGCTAAAGCTTGAAGCATACGCAAGACTGGGCAGAGGTACAGAACATGCCAAATGGAATTCCGCAACTGTTTCAGTTCTCACCGAAACAGCAAATCCAGAAGATCATGTTCTCATGGTGGAAAGTACAGGTGCGCTAACACCAGCTCAGATAGTATTGGCTGGAATTGATGAGCTGGCAAAAAACCTTGATGGATTCAAGCAAGTGATAGCAGCACTATAACTGAGCATGCATTATATTTGGGTAAAAAATGGCATTATTACAAATGACCAATCAGATTGTGTTACAAATGGCAAGAGAACTAAAGAATGCATCTAAGAAAAATAAGGCACCTATTTGGTTACGACTTGCTGAGCTTGCATTAAAGCCATCTTCGGCAAGAAGAGTTGTAAATGTTGGTCAAATTGATAAGTTCACAAAAAATAATGACGTGATAGTTGTTCCTGGCAAAGTTCTTGGAACAGGAAATCTGACACATAAAATAACATTATGCTCATTTTTAATTTCAAACTCTGGAGCTCAGAAGATCCTTAACTCTGGAGGAAAAATTCTAAGTTTTGCAGAGCTTGTGAAGAGCAATCCTACAGGAAAGGGAGTGAAGATTGTTGGCTAAACAACAAACCGAGACCATGCAGAAAGCTGCAGGAACTCAAACCCTAATCGTAGATGGTACCAACATGATTGCGGGAAGACTTTGCTCGCGCGTAGCGAAGCTGTTGCTTCAGGGTAATAGAGTGTCGATAGTGAATTCTGAAAACATAATGATAAGTGGCAGTAGGAAATCAATCCTAAAATCCTACAGAGAGTTCCTTGAGATTGCAAGTATAAATAATCCAAAGTTTGGTCCCTTTCATCCAAGACGACCTGATACCATTATAACAAAAATGGTCAGAGGCATGCTACCAAAGACCAAGTCATCTGGCAAGGCAGCTCTAAAACGACTCAGAGCCTATTTGGGGGTTCCAAAGGAGCTAAGATCATTGACACGGATGCAATTTGAGGATGCAAAAATTAGGAAGCCTGCTCCCTACTATACCAGTATGGGAGAGCTAGGAAGAATGATTGGGTGGCACGAATAATGGTCAAGGTTGAAAATTATTTTGCGACAAGAAAGACTGCGAGGGCTCATGTTCATATCACTAAGGGTGTTGGCAAGGTCAGAATTAACAACGTGCCAGTAGAAATGGTTCAACAAGAGACTGCAAGAGAAGTGATACTTGCACCCCTTGAAATTGCAGGCGAATTGCGAGAAAAAATAGATCTTTCTGTTAGAGTAAAGGGTGGAGGTTTCATGGGACAGGCATATGCTGCTGCTGTTGCAATTTCAAGAGCGATGATTGGATGGACAAAGTCTAAAAAGGAACCAAAGGATCATCCTTTTACAAAAACAATTCGAGAGGATCTTAAAAGGCGCCTTAATGAATTTGACAAGCATCTCTTAAGTGGGGATGACAGGCAGAAAGAACCCAAGAAGTTTGGTGGACCTGGCGCTAGAAGAAGAAAGCAGAAATCATACAGATAAGAATTGAAAGCAGTAATTTTAGCCGGAGGGGTTGGAACGAGAGCCAAACCTTTCACAGATTATTTTCCAAAGGCAATGATTCCCATCGAAGGAAAACCTCTCATTGATCACGTGATCAATTATGTATCCTCCTTTGATTTTATTGATGAGATAGTGATACTTGGAGACTTCAAGGGATTAGGCTACCAAATAAAAAACTACTTTGAGAATAGGGTTAGAATAGGAAAAAAAAGACTAAGATTTGTTCAAGATTCCAGCAGTGGTACTGGTGGTGATCTGATACACCTAAAGAATATACTTAAAAGAAGTTCTGATTTTCTTTTGTGGTTTTCAGATAACCTTAGCCCTATTGATCTTACTGACATGTACAAGTTCTATAAAGAAAAGAAAGGTATAGCCTGCATAGCAACAAGAAAGTATAGAAAGGAAGAGACAGGCTATGCGGTAACCAGAGATGGCTGGATTGTGGAGTTCAAGGAAAAGCCCATAATAAATTTACAAATGTCGGAATGTTTGGGAATATACATGCTGGGAGCAAAAATTCTAAAATTGATCAATTCGAAAAGGAAAAAAAGAAAACAGATTAACCTATCATTTGACATTTTACAGGAGCTTTCAAATAGAAAGATGATAAGCGCTTTTGATATCGGCAAAACTCCCTGGATTGACATTGATTCGCCTACAAAAATAGAACGAAATCAGGAATTGGTAAAAAAAATAGTTAAAAAAATGAGAGCCTAGAGCTTTGACTTTATGTAGTCTATAGAACGCACAGGGGACGGATCTCTCCTGTTTAGAACTGCATGATATATAGTGGCATAGTCAAGTAGGTAAATCAAATTCATTAATTTTGAGAGTATGCTTCCCTTTACTGAGCCTACCTCCTTGAAATCTATGTTATGAATTCTAAAGTATTTTTTCAAGATCTTCCATCTTTCTTTAGTTTTGATATAATCGTCTGTTCCACGGATTAAGATTGGCTGAACTGAGGAAGGCATTTCCCATGATACGATACCATTATGACACATCTCAATGACATCTTCGGCTATTGCGTGGATCTTGCCATTTTCTTGCAATGAATTTTTAAATCTTATAGCAGCTGCCTGAAGACCGTGCGGATAGTATATGATCGGGATTTTGCTGATCCAAAGTGCAAGCGCTAAAGCAGGGTTTGTAGTTGAAAGGTTGTTAGAATTTATCGTAGCTCCTGTTTTGTATAGCATATCTATGGATTCTTTTATGTCAGATTCTTTTATTCCAAAAACTGGACCTAGGACAGCAAGCATCGAATAAATCGCAGTAGGAAAGGAGGTTCTTGGCGAGTGAATTTGAATTATTTTTTGATGGATTATATTATTTTTTTCGCAATAATCTTGCATCTTGCCTCCTGATGAAAAAGCAATTATTTTGCAATTAAGTTTTGAAGCATTTTTCAAAACGGTAAGTGTTTCAGTAGTAAATCCTGAGATGCTCGTCGCAACGAGAAGGGTGTTTCTATCAACTGTCTTTGGTAGCAGGTATCCTTTGACAACACAGGTATGAAGATCTGATTTTGAGAGAACTGATGACATTAATTCTCCAACCGCTCCCGAACCCCCCATGCCAGAAAATACTATGTGATCAATATTTCTAAAATCAACATGATTTTTTGTGCTGCTAAAAGTGTTAAATGAAATCTCTGGCCATTCATCGTAAATTTTGTACATGCCAGATGGATCATACTTATCAAGAGTCTTTGCAGTCAACATTTTCTAACAATGAAGATTTGCTGGTGGTAATATAAGCGAAAAGTGTTGCTGTAACCTTCAGGTTCTAGTTAATCATACAGTCATGATTTCTTTTCATATTGTGAGATTCTGTCTTCGTATTGTAAGGTTATGGCAATCTCATCAAGTCCTTCAAGTAATGTTTTCTTCCTGTACTTCTCTATCTCAAAGGGCATTGTAGTGCGATCGGTCTTAATCGTTTGCGTTTCCAAATTAACCTCAATCTCGGAATCATTTTTGAATAGCATTTCTAATTCTTCTCCATCTACTTTTATGGGCAAAATCCCATTTTTGAAGCAATTGTCATAAAAAATATCTGCAAATGAAGGTGCAATGATCGCTACAAATCCATAATCTAGCAAAGCCCAGGCCGCATGTTCCCTGCTTGAACCACAACCAAAATTGTCTCTTGCTAAAAGTATTTTTGAGTTTCTATATTTTGGATCATTTAAGATGAAATCCGATCGCGGTTTTCCATCCTTTTCAAATCGCCAGTCATAAAAAAGATACTGTCCAAAACCAGTTTTTTGTACTAATTTCAAGAATTGTTTTGGGATTATTTGATCTGTATCTACATTTACTTTGTCAAAAGGAGTTGCAATACTTTTGATGGTTTTGAATGATTTCATCTAAATCACATCCAATTCACGTACGTCCACAAAGTGTCCCTCAATTGCAGCAGCAGCGGCCATTATTGGACTTACAAGGTGGGTCCTCCCCCCAGCTCCTTGCCTGCCCTCAAAATTTCTATTCGAGGTACTTGCACATCGTTCTCCTCTGGCTAAAATGTCAGGATTCATCCCAAGACACATGCTGCATCCTGACTCACGCCATTCAAAGTTTGCTTCCTTGAAGATTTTATCGAGACCGATTTCTTCAGCTTGTCT
>OBEQ012954936.1_pt1 | contig 23715 bp, 26 predicted proteins | sample 1670901 | NCBI WGS metagenome assembly OBEQ01 (sample SAMEA104232315, study PRJEB22302) | groundwater metagenome | biome: forest; feature: aquifer; material: groundwater | place: USA | collected 2011-08-07 | depth 5.4 m
CCGATCTAATCCGTCGCTCGGCGCCGGTGTTCGCCACACTTAAAGAGCCACATGGACCGTGCTGCTCACACCGGCGACGTGCGGCTCGAGAACTCCTCCGTCGTGGTCACGTGGCCGCGGGTGACGCGGAGCGGATAAAAAATGTACCGGTTCTTTTTTCTGTGGGCGGGTGGCGGAGAGCTCCTAAAGCGGCACGTCGGAATTTCGAGCGGGCACGGTGCCGAACGAAGTGAGGCGAGCGAGAAATTCCGTCGAGCGCCGGCCGCCACGCCGGGGCGGCCAAGCGATGCCGCGAAGGAAGCTCGCAGCCACACGCCGTGGTGCGGCGAGGGGAGATCCGCAGGCGTGGCCCACTGTGGCGGCGAGAAGCGCGTAGGGCAGGCCAGCAAGCCCTCGACGCGGCACTTGATCAATAGTAGTCAATGTTGATCAGGTGGAGTGAATGACATCTAGGCCTGGGCTTCCTTGACGATCATTTGGCAGATCAGGTATGCTTTAAACAAGAAGAATAAGGTTTGTTATGCGATTGCTGAGAAAGGCAAACCCCGAGTAATCGGGGGGCGCAAAGCCAGAGGCCCCACACCCAGCGCTGGATCGGATGGGTGATGATGCAGCGCTGAGGGAAGTCGTGGACCGACCGCGTGGTTGATGCGGAAGGATGCGACGCTGGGTGTGGGGTGGCTCAGCTGCCGGCAAGATGTCGCGAACGTCGCCCATCTGTCCGGATGGGCTTTTTTGTTGTGCAGGAACGGGGAGTTGAGCAGGCATGAATTATCTGTCGGTTGATGATGTCGCGGCGCGCTTTAGCATCACGGCGACGACTGTCTATCGGTTGGCGCAGCGCGGGGTCTTGCCTGGATTTAAAGTGGGTAATCAATGGCGCTTCAGCGAGGACATGCTGGAGTCGTGGGTGGACGATCAAGTGACGGCCGAGCAGTTCAAGGCCGAGGATCCCAAGCCGAATCATCAGAAACGGTCACGGCGGAAATAACCGATGGCTGACCTCTTGTTTGTGGAAGATGACGAGAAGATCCGCGAGATTTTCGCGCGGTTTCTGACCTCCAAAGGGTACGGGGTACAGCTCGCGAAGGATGGCCAGGAGGCCGTGGACGTGGCCACGCAGGGCCAATTCGCGCTGATCATCATGGATGTGAAAATGCCCAAGCTCGACGGCCTCTCGGCGTTTCAGGCGATTCACCGCACATGCCCAACCATCCCGGTGATTTTGATGACCGGCTACCGCGCGAATCCGGAATTGGAACAGCTCTCCCAACAAGGCGTGCTGGTGTATCTGCACAAACCCGTCCTCATGAAAGATCTCGAGTTGCTCGTTCAGCGGTTGCTCAACGGAGAACCGATCCACGCGCCGGCGCCGGCGGATGAGACGCCGCAAACGCAAGAGGCTGAAGCGGCGCCTCCTCAGACGACAAATTCCTCCGGTGGGTTTTCAGAAGTCTCGCCTATAGAGGGAGGACACGTATGAAACTCGAACAGCGTCAGTGGACGTCCGCGGAGGGTTGGCGCGTTATGGGCGCCTCAACGCTTGCGAGCGCGCAAGCCCAGGTGGTGCTGGTGTTCGGCGGAACCGCGGTGCTGGCCGATGCGGTTCACCTGAAAGAAATTCAGAAGCGGTATCCCTCGGCGCAACTCTTCGGCTGCTCGACGGCGGGAGAAATTTGCGGCACGCATGTGCACGATGAGTCCCTGGTGACAACGGCGATTCGCTTCGAGGGCACGCAGGTCAAAGGCGCCCAGGTCAAAGTGGCCTCGGCAGCCGACAGCCAGCGAGCCGGCGAAGAGCTGGCGCAGGCGTTTGATCCGCATGGCCTGGTGCATGTGTTCGTGCTCTCCGACGGGCTCATGATCAACGGCACTGAACTCGTCCACGGTCTGACCCGGCATCTGCCGCCCCAGGTGATCGTGACCGGCGGGTTGTCGGGCGATGGGGCCCGCTTTCAGCAGACGCTGGTGGTGTGCGACGGAACCGCGCAGTCGGGACGCGTGGCGGCGTTGGGGTTCTATGGCACTCGGCTCAAAGTGGGGCACGGGTCCTTGGGGGGCTGGGATGCGTTCGGGCCGGAGCGGCTGATCACGCGCTCGCGCGGCAATGTGCTCTACCAATTAGATGAGATGCCGGCGTTGGGGTTATACAAAAAATATTTGGGGAAACACGCCGCGGGTTTGCCGGCCACCGGCCGGCTGTTTCCATTAAGTCTGCGCACCACCGATCAAGAGACGGGCCTGGTGCGGACGATTCTGGCCGTGAATGAGGAAGAGCAAAGTCTGACCTTTGCCGGGGACATGCCGCAAGGGGCCCATACCCGCCTGATGAAAGCCAATTTCGACCGGCTCATTAACGGCGCCGTGGGTGCGGCCAAAGGCAGTTCCCACACCTTGGGTTCCTTGTCCCCGCAGCTGGCCATTTTGATCAGCTGCGTGGGGCGCAAGTTGGTGTTGAAGCAGCGCGTTGAAGAAGAGGTGGAAGGCGTGCGCGAGGTCTTGGGGGATCGGACGCTGCTGGCGGGATTTTATTCCTACGGGGAAATCTCGCCCTTGACGCCTCAGGCGCGATGCGAGCTCCATAATCAGACGATGACGATCACAGTTCTGGCGGAGGTCTGATGGTGACGCGCGAACAGTGGCATAGCTTATTGGCCCGGCAGCTCAAACGGCATGGTGAAGCCCACGACAGCATCCCGCCGGGACTGATGCCGTTGCTGCGCGCGGTGGATGAGGCCTATCGTCAGGCCGACGACGACCGGCTCCTCTTGGAGCGCTCGCTGGAACTGACGTCTCAGGAGCTGGGACAGCGCAATCAACAACTCAAAACGGATCTGGCGCGCCGCAAATTGGCGGAGGAGAATCTGCGCAAGAGCGAAGCGCAGTTTCGGACGATTGCCGAGGCCTCGCCGATGGGCGTCGTGATGACGGGCATGGCCGGTGAGTGTCTCTATTCCAATCGCGCCTATCACCACATGAGCGGGTTGGGGTTTGATGAGGTATTAGGGCTGGGCTGGCTTACGACGATTCATCCTGAAGACCGGAAACGCGTGGCGACTATCTGGCAGGAAGCGGTCGCCCAGGGCCAACCCTGCCAGCACACCTATCGGTTCCTGCGCCGGGATCACACGGTGGTCTGGGTGACGATGAAGGCGGCGGCCGTGAAAACCGAGGGGACCCTCACAGGATTTGTCGCGATCGTGGATGATATCACGGATAAGAAACGGCTGCAGGAAGAGCTCGCCGCGAAGCTGAAAGACCTGCAAGTGCTCAACAATGTGATGATGGGCCGCGAAGAGCGCATCCTCGAACTCAAAACCCAGGTGAAGATGTTGGAAGAACGTGCGCCGCACCACACGCAGGAGAATGGTCCGGCCGTGAGGCAGGACTAACGACCGATGCCCGACACCCTGAACGCGAAACTCACACGCCGGCTCTCCGCCATGGTGCCGTACGCGGCGCTGACGGCGATCGCGCTGTTGGGCGTTGGCGTGTCGATCGGGTTTTCGCTGATGACGTATCGCAGGTCTGCAGGAGTTCTCCAGGAAAGTTTTGCTCAAGTCGCCGACGATTACGCGCAGTTTCTCCAGAATGATCTCACTCGATATCTCAAGGATCTGGAGGCGATCAAGGCCTTCTATGCCTCAAGCCACGTCGTCGATCGCGACGGGTTTCACACATTTGTGCAGGCGCTGGTGCTACCCGGTTCGGTGATTCACGCGGTTGCGTGGGTGCCGCGAGTGGCGGAGGCCGACCGAGCCGGCTATGAAGAGGCGGCTCGTCTGGCGGGCCATCGGGATTTTCAATTCCTGGACTATGGCGCACAACATCAGACCCAGTCCGCCGCCACCCGGCCGGAATATTTTCCGGTGTATTACCTCGAACCGTTTGATGGGAACGAAGCACTCCTCGGGGTTGATCTCTCAACTGAGGAGGCATTGCAAGAGGCCATGGTTCTTGCGCGAGACATGGACTCCGCGGTGATGACGCCGCGGCTGCCGATTCTCCAGGGATCGGGAGGCGGATGGATGTGTGTGGGCATCGTCCCGGTCTACCGCAACGGCGTTGTGCACGAAACCCTCCGCGAGCGCCGAGAACATCTTGCGGGTTTTCTGGTTGAGCAGGTGCGCATCTCCGTACTTGTGGCAGGGGTGATGCAGCGGGTTGGGCACCCCTATGCCGATATGTATCTGCACGACGAGACCGGCAACGTCGGCGAACGGCTCTTGTATGAAGCGGCATCCCCACGCGCGACGCCTGCGTCAGCAGGGATGGATGATAAGTTGTATTGGACGGGAACGGTTGAAGCCGCGAATCGTCGATGGACCCTGATTGTGCGCGCCAGGCCTGAGTTTTTGAGCGCCCATGCGCTTCCATGGGACACCTGGGGGATGTTGGCGGTTGGGCTGCTCCTGACCTTATTGGCGGTGCTCTTTATCGGCAACGAACTGACGCGGGCTAACCAAGTCGAGCGTCTCGTGACCAAACGGACGGCCGAATTGTCGGAAGAAGTCCAGGAGCGGGAACACGCCGAGACCGTGCTGTCCGACACCAGCGAGCATCTGCGGTCGCTCGTGGCGAACGTCCCCGGGGCCGTCTATCGCTATGCGTGCGAATCCGAGTGGCGCGTGGAGTTTTTCAGCGAGGGCATCGCGGATGTGAGCGGCTATCCGGCTGCGGAGTTCGTGGACCGTGCTGTGCAGATGTATCGGAACGTCATCCATCCGGAGGATCGGGTCCGCGTGGAACAGAGCCTCCAGGCCGCGCTGCAGCGACAAGAGGCCTATCAACTCGAGTATCGTCTCCAGCATAAGGACGGCAGTATCCGCTGGGTGTTTGACCGCGGGCAGGGCGTGTGGAACCCAGCGGGGCAATTGCTCCGGATTGAAGGGGTGATCCTCGATCAGACGGAGCGCAAACGGAGCGAGGAAGAACGGCAGGCGCAGGCCTCGCTGCTGCTCCAGACCAACGAGGAACTCTCGCGACGCGAAAAAGTCATGCAGAGTCTGCTGGAAGATCTCCAAACCTCCAAAGATGAATTGGAAGACCAATGGCGGAAATTGGAAGAGGCCAACCGGCGGCTGGTCAAATTGAGCGTGTTGAAGGATGAGTTCGTGGCCAACGTCAGCCATGAGCTGCGCACGCCGCTGACGGCCATCAAAGAGGGTGTGGGGTTGCTGTTGGATGAGGCGCTGGGCCCGGTCACGGATGAACAGAAAGATTTTCTGCAGATCATGGATCAGAGCATCGATCGCTTGACCGAACTCATTAGTAACATGTTGGATATTTCCAAAATTGAAGCCGGACGGCTGCGGCTGATTCGGCGCCGCGTGGATTTGGCCAACTTAGTGGAGTCGACGCTGAAAAGCTATCAGGCGATCGCCGGCAAGCGCAAAGTGGTGGCCAAGATCGAGGAGCTGTCGCCGGTGTTCGTGGATTCCAACCGCGTGCTCCAAGTGTTGGGCAATCTGTTTTCCAACGCCGTGAAATTTACCCGCGATGACGGCTCGATCATGTTTACGGTGAAACGGCAGGAGGGCCAGGCGCTGCTGTGCGTGGCCGACGACGGCGTCGGGATCGCCAAAGAGGATATCCCGAAGCTCTTCCAAAAATTTTCCCAAGTCGGGCAGGGAGAAGGCAAGCCCAGAGGCACCGGGCTGGGCTTGGCCTTGTGCAAAGAGCTCATCGAGCTGCATAATGGCGTGATCTGGGTCGATTCCGTATCGGGTCAAGGCTCTCAATTTTATTTCACCTTACCCTTTTACAGCGCGGAACTGGCCCTGCAGGGCAGTTTTGACGAGCATGTGATGCTGGCCAAGCGCGAGGGCGGCGACAGCGTGGGGATGATTGCGCTGAAAGTGGATCGCGCGGAGCCGCAGATGGTCGGCCACCCGCTGCAGCCGGAGGAACTCCAAAACATTTCGGAGGCGGTCCGCAAACATCTGCACCGCGGCGATGTGGTGCTGCCGATGGATCCGGAATGGGTCATCGTCCTGGCAGTGGCCGATGCCGACGGCATCCAGGCCATTCTGGAGCGGTTGCAGAAAACCCTTCCCGCGACCCTCGCCTCGACGATGCCCACGCTCGCGCTCCAGCTTGGGTTCGGGTCGGCGCTCTATCCGTTTGACGGTGCCGACGCGGAAGCCGTGTTTGCAAAGGCGACGGAACCCTTGAAACCGAAAGTGGCGGCGATGCCGCCGCAGCCACGAGGATCCTCCTGATGCACAAACGGGTGTTGCTGGCCGAAGACGATCCGGCCATTCTCAAGATGACCCGGCTGCGCTTAGAACACGCGGGGTTTGAGGTGGTGACGGCGCATGACGGGGAAGACGCGTGGCGCCAGGCGGAGGCGAATCCGGCCTTCGATCTGGTGCTGATGGATGTCAAGATGCCCAAACTCAACGGGTTCGAGGTCTGCCAACGGCTGCGAGCGAATCCGAAGACGGCGGCGATTCCCATCATCATCATGACGGCGTCGGCCCTCTACTGGCAGGATCTCGCCAATCGGTGCATCGAATTGGGCGTGGCGGATTGGGTGAAAAAGCCGTTTCGGTCGCAGGAGCTCTTGCAAAAAATTCATCGCGTATTAGGAGAGGGGGGACGGGGCCATGGCTGAGCGAGCGCGGATTCTGCTGGTGGATGATGAGCCGAGCATTGTGAAGATGGTGAGCAAGCGCCTCGAGGTCGAGGGGTTCGAGGTGCTGGTGGCCATGGACGGTCAGGAGGGCCTGAAGAAGGCGCAGATGGAGGCCCCCGATGTGATGATTCTGGATCTCATGCTGCCCAAACTCAACGGCTACGAAGTCTGCACGATGCTCAAGCAAGACACCCGGTATCAGAAAATTCCCATCGTCTTGTTTACGGCGAAGGCGCAAGAGAAGGATGAAAAACTGGGGCTGGCCTGCGGCGCCGACGCCTACATACGCAAGCCGTTCAACGCCCAGGAGCTGGTTGCCAAGCTCAAGGAATTGTTGGGTCGGGCCGTGTCAATAGGGGGCGCGCCGCCGGCTGGTCCCGGCCCGGCCGCCTCGTAACCGCCGTAAGCCGCAACGAAAAGGAGCCGCTGATGAATCTGCCAACGGTCGAACGCGAGACGATCTTGGTTGTCGATGATATGCCGGTGTTGCTGAAGATGCTCAAGAAACAGTTGGAGCATTGGGGCTATCGGGTGTTGACCGCCGCCGACGGAGAGGAAGGACTGACCCTGGCGGAATTGGAGCATCCCGACTTGATCTTGCTGGACATTCTCATGCCCAAGATGAAGGGACGCGAGGTGTGCGCGCGGCTCAAGGCGAATCCGAAGGCGAAAGATATCCCGGTGGTTTTTCTCACCGGTCTTGGGCTGGCCGATCATGTGCGCGCCGGACTCGTGCTGGGAGCCGATGACTACATCATCAAGCCCTTTAAACCGTCGGATTTGAAGGAGCGGGTGATGATCTGTCTGTTGCGCAACAAGAAGGCCTCCCTCAGGGCCTAACGACGACGATGGCGACAACGCGGCACGTGAAATCTTTGCCGGATCTCCTGATTGAGCAGGGCGTGGCAACGTTAGCCCAAGTGCAGGCGGCGCAAGCGCAAGCCACGTCGCAGGGGGTGTCCTTCCGGCGGATCATCATCCAGCAGGGCCTGGTGAGCGAGGAGGAGTTGACCCGCCTCTTAGCGGACCAGTTTGGCATGGCCACGACGGAACTGGAAAACTATTTGATCAAACCGGAAGTCATTCAGCTGGTTCCCGAAGCGCTCGCGCGCAAGCACGGCCTCATCCCCATGTTTCAGATTGCCGACAGCTTGACGGTGGCCATCGCCGACCCGCTCAACTTTTTCGCGATTGATGAACTCCGGTTGAAAACCAAATGCGACGTGAAAGCCGTGTTGGCCAGCGACACGGCCATTCGCAAGGCCATCGAGCAATATTACGGATCATCCGGCACGGTGCAGGAGGTGGCCAAGGCGATCGAAGCCGCCCAAGCGCCGCGGAAAGCCGAAGAGGCCGCCACCGAAGCCCCCATCATTCAGCTGGTGAATTTGCTCGTGATGCAGGCGGTCAAGGAAGGCGCGAGCGATATTCATTTGGAACCGGGTGACGGACTGTTGCGGACGCGCTTTCGGATTGATGGTATCCTGCATGAAGTGAACGGACCGCCGGCGCATTTGTATTCCGCGGTTCTGTCGCGGATGAAAGTGCTGGCGAATCTGGACATTGCCGAAAAACGCAAATCGCAAGACGGGCGCTTTCGGCTGCACCTTGAGCAGCGGCAGTTGGATCTGCGCATGTCGGTGGTGCCGACTCAGTTTGGCGAGAAAGCCGTGTTGCGGTTGTTGGATAGTGCCAGCGTGCGTTTGGAACTCGAGGAGCTGGGATTGCCGGCGGATATGAAAGCGCCGGCTGAGCAGCTCATCCAGGCTCCGCATGGCATTCTGCTGGTGACGGGCCCGACCGGATCCGGCAAAACCACCACGCTGTATGCGGCGCTGCATATGATCAACTCCGTGGACAAGAACATCATCACCATCGAGGATCCGATCGAGTATCAGTTGCCCGGTGTGAATCAGGTGCAAGTGAATCCGAAGGCGGACATCACCTTTGCGACCGCGTTGCGCGCGTTCCTCCGCCAGGATCCGGATGTGATCATGGTCGGGGAGATCCGGGATCGCGAAACCGCGGAGATCAGCATTCAAGCCGCGCTCACGGGGCATCTGGTGTTTTCGACGCTGCACACCAATGACGCGGCCGGCGGGGTGACGCGGCTGACGGGTGTGGGCGTGGAGCCGTTTTTGATCGCCTCCTCGGTGACCGGTCTGGTGGCGCAACGGCTGGTCCGGGTGATTTGCGCAAAGTGCAAGGAACCGCACCAGCCGCCTGCGGCGGTCGTGGATCAATTGCGACTCACAAAGGTTCCGCAATTGTTCCGGGGGAAGGGGTGCTCCTCCTGCAAGCAGAGCGGGTATAAGGGGCGGATCGGAATTTTTGAATTGTTGAACATGACGGATGCCATTCGGGAGCACATCAGCGCCAAAGCGCCCAGCCATCTGATTCGGGAGACGGCGCGTCGGGAGGGCATGCGGACGCTGCGGGAGGATGGCGTGGCGAAAGCGCTCGCGGGATTGACGACCGTGGAAGAAGTGGTGCGTGTGACACAGTTGGAGTAGGCGCTCATGACACAGAAGCGGCGGATCTTGCTCGTGGATGATGAACTGGCCATCGTGAAAATTGTCGGCAAGCGCCTGGAGGTGGCGGGCTATGAAGTGCTGGTGGCGATGGATGGCGAGGAGGCCCTGGCCAAGGCGCGGCTCGGGCGTCCCGAGGCGCTCATCTTAGACTTGATGCTGCCCAAGCGCAACGGCTTGGAAGTGTGCGCGGAGCTCAAACAAGATCCGAAAACCCGCCATATTCCGATTATTATTTTCACCGGCAAGGGCAAGGACATGGATGAAAAATTGTGCCGCGAGTGCGGGGTAGATGCCTACATCACCAAATCGCCGAACACGCGGGAATTGTTGGAGCAAGTGGAAACGTTGCTGGCCCGGGCGTTGCTGGCGCGCGAATCGCCACGCGCCGACGGCGCCGCGCCGGCGGCGACATAACCGGTGCGCCATCGGCGACACGCAACAGGATGTGTGAGAGACGCCCATGTTTGAGTTCGGGCCGGAGACCTCCGGCCGTGTCATTGCGTTATTGGTCACGGTGGTCCTCGCGCAGCTAATCTGGACCGTGCTGAACTATGTGTCCAGGCAGAGCCGCGAGGCGGAGCGGCGCCGCGCCGCTGAAGACCGTCCGCGCGCGCCGTCCCAAGACTCGGGCGTGACGGATGGCGCGTTGGTGCCGGTCTTGCTGCGCGAGATGGAGACGCTGGCCATTCCGGTCGCCGAGCGGCAGCGGGTGGCGACGGCCTTAGCCGGCGTGGTCACCAAACACATGGCGCGGAAAGTCGAAGCCGTGACTCGCGAACTCACGGAGCGGCACGAGCGCGAAGTCGAGCAAAAAGTCAAAGAAGTGGAGGAAGTGCGCCAGCAGTATGAGACCACCGTGCTGCAAAAGGAACAAACCGAAGCGGTCATGCGCAGCATCGCGGAAGGGTTGGTGGTGGTCAACCAAAAAGGCGAAGTGGTGTTCATGAATCCCGCGGCCGAGCGATTATTGGGGATCGATCAACGATCCAAGCTGGGCAAGCCGCTGGCCGAGGGGTTAAAGGAAGAGCAGCTGCTCTCCTTGGTCAAGGGGACGCCCACCATCAGAGAAGACGTGGAAATTGAGTTGAGCAGCCCGCAGGATCAGACCAGGCGCATCGTGCGGTCCAGCAATGCCGTGGTGCAGGATGAAAACGGCAAGACCATCGGAATGGTGACGATGCTTACGGACATCACCAAACAAAAAGAGCTGGACCGGTTGAAATCAGAGTTCGCCTCCAGCGTGACCCATGAACTACGCACCCCGATCGTGGCGATGCAGCATTCGCTGGGGTTGATTCTCGACGAGGCAACGGGATCGGTGACCGACCAGCAGCGGAATTTCTTGACGATCGCCCAGCGCAACCTGGGCCGTTTGAGCGGCATGATCAATGATCTGCTGGATCTGGCGAAACTCGAAGCGCATAAGATGGATCTCAAACCCGAACAGGTCGCCCTCGCGCCGCTGATTCAGCGCGTCTGCGTGGCCATGGAGGCCTGGGCCAGCAGCAAATCGATCCAGCTCCATCAGCGCGTCGATGAGCGCATTCCCGAGATCACCGCCGACCCGGAGCGCTTGGAGCAGGTGTTGAATAATCTCATCGGCAACGCGATTAAATTCACACCCAAGAACGGCACCGTCACGATTGACGCGAAGCTGGAAGACCAGCCGCCGGATGTCCTGATGATTATCGCGGACACCGGCATTGGGATTGCCAAAGAGGATTTGGAGAAATTGTTCAAAAAATTTCAGCAACTTGGTCGCCAATCTGGTGAATATCATGGAACGGGTTTAGGATTGGCACTTGCGAAAGAAATTGTGGAGCTGCACGGGGGCACGATCGGAGTCGAAAGCGAGCCCGGGACAGGGACGCGCTTCATCTTTCGGCTGCCCCTGACTCAACCCAACGGAAAGGATGAGGCGGCATGAGCACCAAACGCGTGCGGGTTCTCTTGGTCGATGACGAGCCGGATTTTGTGGAACCGGTGTCCTTTTGGCTGCAGTCCAAGGGCTATGAGGTGGCGGCCGCAGGCACCGGCAAAGACGCCTTGAAGCAGCTGGAGCAGCAGATGCCGGATATCGTTTTTCTGGATATCCACATGCCGGATATGGATGGGTTGGAAACGTTGCGCAAAATCAGGGCGCGGAACAAAGAGCTGCCGGTGATCATGGTGACGGCGACCTATCAAGTGGCGGCGCATTTTCCCAAGGCCAATGAATTGGGGATTTCAGGGTTCTTTCCGAAGCACACCAGTCTGTCGGAACTCGTGCGCATCATCGAGACCAGTCTGCGCGCGCACGTGAAACTGAAACCCTCCTCGGGCGGGGCGGCCGCAGCCTAACTAGAGAGGAAGGCCACTCAAGCGATGCCCTCCTACACCTATACCGCGCGGGACGAACGCGGCACCGCCGTCAGCGGCACCCTGGCCGCGCCTTCTCCGGAGGCGTTGGCGGAGCAGCTCAAGCGCATGGGGTATGTGGTGACCCGATCGCGCGAGGTGCAGGTGCGCGCCGCAAGCGGCGGGTGGTGGCAGGCGATTCGTCCGGTCAGTTACGATGCGCTCGTCCTCTTCACCGTCCAATTATCCAAACTGATTCAAGTCGGCATTCCGCTGGTGACCGCCCTGGACACGCTGGAGCAGCAAACCGACCAGGGCCGGCTGCATCGCGCCATCAGTGATCTGGTCCAGCGGGTGCAAGGCGGCATGAGTTTTTCGGAAGCGCTGCAGCAGCACCCGGCGATTTTTTCTCCGCTGTTTGTCAGCATGGTCAAGGCCGGAGAAACCTCGGGCCGCCTGGATGATATCTTAAGCCGGATGGCGGATGTGAGTCAGCGGCAAGCGGAGGTGCGCCAGCAACTCACGACGGCCATGACGTATCCGTGCTTGCTGTTGGCCATCGGCCTTGGCATCATCGGATTTCTCGTCACGGGCATTCTGCCAAAATTCATGCACATTTTTGTGGAGGCCGGCGTGCCGCTGCCGCTGCCCACGCGCGTGTTGTTTCGCCTCAGCGAGCTCCTGCGCCATCAGTGGGTGTGGGGCGTGACGGGTCTCGTGGGCATGGTGTGGTTGTTGCGGCGGTTTCTGCGCAGTCCCGCCGGGCGGCGCCTGTCTGATACGTGGGTGCTGCGTCTGCCGGTGATCGGCGCCCTCGCGCACCGGGCGGCGCTGTCACGGTTTGCGCGGACGCTAGAAACGCTGATGGCCAGCGGAGTGCCGATTTTAGAATCCTTGACGATTGTCGAGCAGACGGTGGGCAATGTTGTGCTGGGGGATGTGGTCCGGGCGGTGGCGGTGTCCGTGCGGGAAGGCCGCGGGATCACCGAGGCGCTCAAAGGCAGCCCCCAATTCCCGCCCATGGCGGTGCAAATGATCAGCGTCGGAGAAGCGTCGGGCACGCTGGACCACATGCTGCGCCAGCTGGCCGACCATTATGATCAGCTCGTGGCCCACGGGATCAAACGCGCAACGGCATTTGTGGAACCGCTGTTTCTAGGTATAATGGGCGGGATGGTCGCCTTCATTATGGCAAGCGTCCTCTTGCCGCTCTTCCGAATGGTGAATGTGGTGCATCATGGCTAGGGGACGCGCCGTAACCCAGGAGAACACCTGTATGTTGAGGGATCGCCAGCGCACGACCGCTTTTACCCTCATTGAAATGATGATCGTGATTGTGGTCATCGCGATTTTGATCGGCATTCTCTTGCCACAATTCCGCGGCACCCAGGATGAGGCGTCGATCCAGCGCGCCCGTTCCGAACTGCGCACGATCGCGACGGCCCTGGAATCCTACTACATTCATAACAGCAACGCGTTCACGGCGAGCCTCTCCTCGCTGACCAGCGCGACTCCTCGGATTGTCAACAGCATCCCTAATGATCCCTTCCGCTCGGGCAGCAACGCGTACAGCTACTACACCACCGCCCCCTATTACGTCGTCTTTTCGTACGGCCTGGATCGAGCCGCGGTGATTACCTCCATCACCAGCGGTGGCCTGCCGCAATGCGGCGCCGGCAACTGCTCGACGTCGATTGACGACATTTGCATCACCAACGGCACGCCGCCCGGCGCGCCCAGCTGCTAACCTGCTGACCCCGCGTGGCACACAAGAGGTGGGCATGAGCAGGATCAGCCGTCCCAGAGGCCGCAGGGGATTTACGCTGCTGGAGCTGATGTTGGCGCTGACGTTGGTCGGTCTGGGGACCGTGGGTTTGTTGGAAGCGATGGCGCGCGCCCAGACCGGCTCCACGGACGGAGAAAATCTTGTCATCGCCACGCAGTTGGCGCATCGCCGGTTGGAGGAATTGCGCAACGTCGCCTACGCTAACCTGGTGGATGAAGCCAAAGCCGTCATCGCCAGTCCCTCGGGGTTTTCGCAGTTTAGCCGCCAGGTCACCGTGACGACTCCCTACACGAACCTCAAGCAACTCGTGGTGACGGTCTATTGGACCGCCGGCGGAGGGGAGACGAATGCCAGCCTCCAAACGTACCGCTCAAACATCTAACCGCGGGCTCTCGCTCCTGGAAGTGTTCCTCACGCTGGCGTTCTTCAGCGTGGTGCTGGCGGTCATCCATGAAGCGGTGATTGTGGGGTTGCGGGTATCCTATGCCTCCGATCAGCGGGAAGAACTGCGCCAACAATTGGCGACTGCGTTGGATACATTGATCCGGGACGCGGCCGTGGCGGATAACGTGGATAATGCGGACAGCAGCCGGTTTCAATTCGATACACCCGCAACGAATAATGTCAACTACCAATACAGCAGCGGCACGCTCTCGCGTTCCAACGTCATCATCTTGCGCAACCTGACGGCGTTTGATTTTGATTTCTTTGACAGCAGCGGCACACAATTGGCCGAACCCGTGCCGGGCGCGTCGGAAAGCACCGTCCGATTAGTGGAAGCGACCGCCACCGCGACCAAAGGCACCGAGACGGTGAGTGTCGCCGAAGCCGTCTACTTGCGGAATATGTAGATGACGCAACTCCTGTGTCCTCAGCTGCATCGCCGACGCGGTATGGTACTCTTCCTGACGTTTTTACTCATGCTGGTGTTGGCCGGACTCGCGACCGCTATCGGCGTGTTCTCTCACAACAGCCAAATGCGCGGCAAGACGATGTTGTTGGATCAGCAAGCTGCGTTCATCGCCGAAGCGGGCGTGCAGCGTGCGCGGCAAGCCCTCGCCGCGGCCACGTGGTTGGCCGTGGGCTCCCCGGGCAACACCTATACGGAATCGTTTGGGGCTGGGGAGTATGTGGTGACGATTGTGGATCAAGGCAGTAACAGCTATGACATCACCTCGGCTGGTTATGTGCCCAGCCAGGCGTCACCGGTCGCCCAGCGGCAGATCACCGCCACCGCCGTGGCGGTGACGGCAAATGACGGCACCAACTATTCGCTGACCTCCAGTGCCTCCGCCTCCTCCACGAATGGGAGCAACGCCGCGTCGAATGCCATCGACGGGGACAACAACACGAAATGGCAGGCCAACACGAAGGGCAATGGCGAGTGGTTGAAACTCGATTACGGGGTGTCTCCCCCGACGCTCAATAAGTTGGTGGTGCTGGAAAGCGCCAACATTGACGGTGTGACGATCGAATATTCCAATGATAACGCCGCGTGGACGACGCCTGGCGGCATTTCGATCATCGAATCGCCCAATAAAACGTGGACGGCCACGTTTGCCGGCATCTCGCATCGCTATTTCCGGGCGACGTTCACGGCCAGCGGCAGTAATAATAGGGTATCGGTCAAGGAAATGCAGAGCTACAATAGCAGCATTACCGCACTCGGAGCCGGCACGACAAGTCTGGCATGGTGACGCCCATCACGACACGCACGCATCCGCTCAGTTCCTTCTTGTCCGCCCTCTGGTCCCGCGCTTCGTCCTCCCAATTTCCTCAACACTACGTGGGTCTGGATCTGGGTGCTTCCTCGATGAAGCTCGTCGTCGTTGAGCAAGACGCGGCGGGTTCGCGCGTGGTCCGGCATCTCATTCAAGAGCTTCCCCATTCCGAAGACACGCAGACTATCGACCGCGGCGGGTGGCTGCAAGCGGCGCTGAAAGACGTGGGTGCGACTGAGGTGACGCTGGCGATGGGCGGTCCGGACGTCGTCATGCGCCGCCTGAAAGTGCCGCTGATGCCCCTCCACGAATTACCGGAAGCCGTCAAGTGGCAGATCAAAGACGATCTCCCGTTTCCCGTGCAGGAGGCGCTGTTGGATGTCGCGGTGGTGGGTGAAGTTTGGGATAAAGACATCAAGAAACTCGACGTGCTGGTGGCGGCGGCGGCCAAGGAACGCGTGCTGCAGCAGATGGCGTTGGTGGAGCAGGCCGGAGCTCGCGTCCGCCGCGTCATTCCAACTGCTGCGGCCATCGCGACGACGCTCCAGCACGCGTCGGCGGATCATGCCAAGCGATCGGTGGCGGTAATGGAGATGGGGGCCTCGCATACGCACGTGGTGATTCTGAAAGACGGTCTGCCGCGGCTGACGCGGGAGTTGGCGATTGGCAGCAGCCACCTGACGCAGGCGCTGGTGGGGGTGGCGGTGTCATCATCGGCCGGCCAGACCTTGGATGTGGCGAAGGCCGAAGCGATCAAACGCCAGTACGGGCTGCTGGCCGAAGGCGCGCCGGGCACCACGGAGGAAGGGTTATCGCTTGAGCAGCTCTCGGCGATGATGCGATCGGTGTTGAACGCCCTGACGACGGAACTGGCCCGGCTGCTGGATTTCTATCGCGCCAATCTTGATGACGCGGGAGTGGAATACGTGCTGCTCTGCGGGGGCGGGGCGCTGCTTAAACAGTTGCCCGCCTATCTCAGCGAAGGATTGGGGTTGCGCGTCGATGCGTATCATCCGTCGCCTGCTCTCGCGGAGCCGAAACCGGCGTCGTTTCACGAGGAATCGGTTCGGTTGGTGGTCGCGCTGGGTGCCGCGCTGGCCGGGGATCATGGCTTGAACTTGAAGCCGCGCGAACCGCAACGCGCGTTCTCCGAAGTGGTCGCGCAACAGATTTGGACCGTTGGGTCAAAAGTGCTTGCCATCGGCGGACTCATCTTTATCTGCGGCGCCGGGTTGAGTGCGGCCTATACGAGTGTGCAACTGCACGTGTTGCATCAGCAATGGCAGCGGGCCGAGCCCGCGTATCAGCACGCGATGGCGATGATGGCTCAACAACAGCGCTTGCAGAGCGTCTTGGTGGCGGTGCAGGCGTTTCAAGACCGTCAACCGTTGTGGGACGGCTTGTTCAAAGAACTGGGACGCCTGGCGCCGACGGCGGTTGAGCTGACTGAATTAACCGCGACCCAACCGGAGTCTGCGTTGACGCGCGGGTCGCTCGAGCTGCATCTGAAGGGCATGGTCACCGGAGCCGGCTCGCAGGGGAGTTTGACGAAATTTCTGGAGGCGCTTGAGGAATCGCCGTTCTTCCGGGCGCCTCGGCTGGTGAATTCGCAGACGTCGATGGGGGCGTCGGCGATGACCACGTTTGAAATCGCGTGCGAGGTCGAGTGATATGGCACCGATCAATATTCCGACGGCGTTTCGCGTGTGGATCCGCGCAGGCAGCGTCCTCGCAGGCGCGGTGATCGCGATCTGGCTCGTTGTTATTCCCGTTGTGAAGTGGACCGGGCATCAGCATGTCCAGATACGGGAATTGCGAATACAGCTGGCGGAGGCGCAACAATTTCAACAGACCGCGGCGGCGCGCGAGCAGACCTTGGCGCAGACGCGCCAGCAGGTCCAGGCGCTTCAGTTGCAGTTGAGCCAAGGCCAAGGGATGGCGCAGATCATGGACCGCCTGCGCGCAGACGCCGAGCGATGGCATCTGGAAATGAACGCCGCGCAATCAGCCGACCATCCGGCGCAGTCCGTCTCCTGGAGGCCGCAGCTATCGCTGCAGGCCACCCCCATCACCCTCACGGTCGTCGGGCGCTACCGCGCCATTGGAGAATTTTTAGGGGGTTTGATGCGCGCGCCGTTCGTGGCTGAAGTGGAGCGGGTGTCGTTGAAGCGCCACCCCGAGCGGTATCCGCAATTGGAGGCCAATCTCACGCTGCTGGTGTATGGAACGGCCGCATCGTTGGCCGCGCCGTAGACGAATGCCAAAATTTTCGTTTTCGCGTCAACAACTGCAGTTTGTGGCGCTCACCGGGCTTGGCCTGGTGTGCGTGATGGTGTATGTGCGGGCGTTTCGGATCACTCCAGCACCCGCCGTTGCGCCGCATGCGCCCGCGGCCTCGCCAGCGCCTCAAACCGCCTCCATCCCCGCTGCCGAGACAGCGACGGCATCGCCCGCCACGCGCGCAGCGCAGCGCGCCTACGCCGGGACCTTAGCCTGGAGTCGCGATCCCTTCTTGCGCGGCGGAGGGCAGGTCTCGACGGGGCTCAACCTCTCCGGCATCATTTGGGATCATGTGCGTCCGATGGCCATGATTAACGGCACGCCGGTGACCGTGGGGGAAGAAGTCGAGGGTTTTCGCGTGGTGGACATTCAATCCGACCGCGTGACCTTGACGGACGGGACGACGACTCACCAGCTCCGGGTGTCGCCCTGACGATGACGCGTGCCGTTGCGCGCTGTGAATGGGCGGGTGCGGATGCGTTGATGCAGCGCTACCATGACCACGAATGGGGCGTGCCGCTGCATGATGATCGGCGGTTGTTCGAATTTCTGATCTTGGAGGGGATGCAGGCGGGGTTAAGCTGGCTGACGATTTTGAAAAAACGGCCCGCCTATCGGGATGCCTTTGATAAGTTCAATCCGGCACGCGTCGCGCGCTATGGCCCGAAAAAAATCCGAGCGTTGTTGGCCAATCCCGGCATTGTCCGCAACCGCCTCAAAATTCTCGCCGCCATCCGCAATGCCCACACGGTGCTCACTCTGCAAGAGCGTTACGGCCGCCTTGACGCGTATCTGTGGCAATTTGTGGATCATTGGCCGATCCGCAATCGATGGAAGCGCCTTAAGGACATTCCGTGCCGCTCGCCGGAATCCGAACAGATGAGCCGCGAGTTGCGGCAAGCGGGATTGACGTTTGTCGGGCCGACGATCTGTTATGCGTTTATGCAGGCCACCGGCATGGTCAATGATCATGTCGTGGGGTGTTTCCGGTATCATGAGGTGGCGTAGCCGCCTGTCGGTCGTCCTCATTCTGCTTGCCGGAGGACTGGCGTATGCCAACAGTTGCTCCGGCCCATTTATTTTTGACGATCTGTCCGATATTCTCGTGAACCCCCACATCCGGCGGCTCTGGCCGCTCGCGAATATATTCTTGGCCCCTCCCAATGATCCGGTGCCGGCTCGGCCCATCGTGAATCTCACACTCGCGCTCAATTACGCGCTCTCTCGATACGAGGTGTGGGGCTATCATGCCCTCAATCTCGTGATCCATGCGCTGGCAGCGCTCGTGCTCTTTGGGCTTGTGCGGCGGACGTTGCTGCTGCCGTCGCTGCGCCAGCGGTATGAGCCCCGCGCGGTGTGGCTCGCGCTGATCGCAGCACTGGTGTGGGTGGTGCATCCGCTCAACACCGAAAGTGTGACCTATGTGATTCAGCGGGCGGAAGCGTTGCTCGGGTTGTGGATGTTGCTGATGCTCTATGGATGGGTGCGTGGCGTACGCCGGCTTCCGCGCATGTCAGCGCCGGGTTTGGGTTGAAAAGTATTTCGCCCCTCGGCTATCTCAGCACGCAGCCGGGCGTGCTCCTGCACTATCTGCGATTAGTGGTGTGGCCGCATCCGCTGGTGTTCGATTACGCCTGGCAGCCAACGCCGGTGTCGGCCGCGCTGATGATGCCAGGTCTTATGATCGGAGGTTTGCTGGGGTTTGCCGTCTGGCTCATCCATCGGCAGCCGTCGGCAGGATTCCTCGCGGCAGGTTTCTTTCTCTTCTTAGCTCCCACGTCATCGGTGTTTCCCTTGATGGATCTGGCGGCCGAGCATCGGATGTATCTGCCGTTGGCCGTGGTGATCACCGGACTGGTCTTCCTCATCGAGGCGGCTCTCGTCGGCTGGCTAGTTCCTGGCGCCGCCGCAATAGCCAGAGCCGGCGCGGATTGATGAAGCGGTTCTAAACGCGGGAGGACACGCGGCGGGCGCTCGCGCGTCGAGAAGAGCGCGCGGGAGCTGGTGCGAGGTCTACCTCAATGGACGCAAACAGTCCGCGTCGGACCTGTTCGGCATACGGTGCCGGAATGACGCCGTGGTCGCAACGAATCGATTTGCCGCCTGAACGAAGCGTCAGACGAATGGTCGTGGGAGCCACGGCCTGGGCGCCAAACGTCGAGCGGTGGAGCGGATTGCGGTACGTCACCTGCGTATGACCCAGCAACGTGAAGCGAAACAGCCCCTTCTCATCGAAGAGCCGAGCCGCTAATACCGGCGACACGCGCAATTCCACCTGTCCATTTTGAGTGACGGAAAACGGTTGCCGTCCTGCCGTCATCCACTGCCACATCTGCAAGACTTCCGCCGTGGCGCCGCTTAAACGCGCCACGAATCCCGCCCCGTGCAGCGACGCGTCCGCGTAGGCGCTGCTCACCAGAAACGAGCTGTTCTCCAGCACGCTGCGGCCATAGCGCGCCGGCGGCTGGAAGGGAATCAGGACCTCAAAGAAGTCGTGATAAAACTCTTCATGGAGCCCGCCGCGCAGCAGTTCCAAGAGCCATTTGCACTCCATGTGCAGCCAGATCGATTGATGTTCCAGCCAGCCGGGGCTGAACACGCGGCAGCGGCCGATCTCTTCGGACTCGCGCTGCAACGAGTCGCAGATGCGATACATCCGCAGCGACACATCGTACAAGGGGCTGTTGCGCACGGCTCGATAGAGCGCACGAGCCTTCGCTGGGTTTCGTTCGAGCCGCAGCGCGTGGACGGCCCCTTCGAGAAACAGCGGCAGCGCGTGGCGGCGCCACTGTGTGGGCATGGTGGTGATGGCGGTGGAGGCCGACTCGCCGCTGGCACGCGCCTCGTGATAGAAATAACTCGGAGACAATCCGGTTTTTGAATTGACGCTCTTCTCCAGGGCCGCCGTCACCTTGCGCAGCGCCTGTTGCAGCCATTGCCCAAGCGCCTCGATCGACCGCTCACGTTCGCGGCCGCTCACCCCCAAGCGCGTGCGCTGCCGATACGCTTCCTTTGCGGAGGCGCTTGCGTGCCAAAACGCTCGTCCTGATTTCGCCATTGCTTTCTTCAGTTGATCCAATAGCTCGGCCACTTCTTCCGGAACGGTGACCGTGGTTCGCGTCGGCAGGTCGAGGGTCTGCAACGCCTCGAGGATGAACACGAGCCAGCGTTTGAGCTCGAACGTTTCGCAAACCGATGAACCGACCAGCGCCGGCAAGCCGTTGAGTGCGTCATACCAGTTGGGTTTGTCCGCTTCCATTTCAATGCCCATGCCGGAAGGATCCAATGAGGCCAATTTGTTAGCAATGACCACGAGCATCTTCACCAGCAGCGTGGTGGTGTAGATGTCGCCGCGGCCCTGCTGGGCGCGGACCGTAAACGGATCCGTGGCGCGGCTGCGAATCAGCTCGGCTTTCTCGCGGTCCTGTTGCACGGCATGGTATTGGCGGATCACGCCGCGCACGCGGTGATATTTCTGCGAGCGGGGCAGCACCACGGCGCTGTTGTCATAGAACGTGAAGGTGCGCATCTGGAGTAACAGGGCGCGCAACCGGTCCGGATACAGCGCGAGGTAACTTTCCAACAGGTCCAGATTGTACGTCCAATGGTCGGTCCAGAAGCCTTCGCCGTGTTCAGCTTCTTCCAATGCGCGGGCGTGGCGCAAGAGACGCTCAAGAAACGCATCCGGCGATCCGGGCAACGCGATGTGGTGGCGCTTGGCATAATCGAGCAGTTCGCCGGGCGTAAAGGGTTTGGACACGACGTCCCGCAGCGCCGGCGGCACACCGGCAAGGTCCGAGACCACAAAGCGCGTCCCTCGCAGGATCAGCGGATTAAAACCATCTAGTTGGATGAGATTAAAGAAGATGCGGATATTGATGTCGTCGCTCTCGGGATAAAACCACACATGGCTGCGCCGGTTTTGATTGATGTCACGAAAGTTCGCATTGCCTTGTGAAAAATACGTCGGCGGCACGATGAAATGGTTGTAATCGCGCTCCAGGTCGCCATGCTTGCGCCCGAACACATACACGATGGTGCGTTTGGCTCGCGGGCCCGTGGGGTCGCCGAGGATGACCGGCACTCCGCCGCGCAGCGCATTATCCAAAAACGATTGCCGGTAGTACGCATCAAGCACCGGCAGGCCGCTGGTGGTGGCGATGGGATCGGTGAGCGTCTCGATCAGCTTGGCGTTTTCCGCGGCTTTCTTCTGGAGAAACGTTGGCGCGGTGATGCGCGCGAGGTGGCCGTTGAGCTCCTCCACCGTGGACATGTGTCCGAAGAGCTCGGACAGCGTCAACGTGTGGCCGGGCCGCAGCGTTCCCCGGAAATAGCCCATCGCGCAGGGTGTTTTCTCCGACGCAAATTGCGTCTTGGGCACGCGAAACGCGCGTTCCAAAAATCGCGCCGGCACGACGCCGTCCTCGCGATGCCCGAAAATCAGTTCCGGATCGACGATCGGCTCCAGGAGCTGACGGCCGCCGTGTCCGGAGGCCGAGGCGACAAAGAAATTTCCGGCGCGAATCGGGATCACTTCCGGCCGATCATGCGGCTCGACCGTCAACCGATAGAAGGGCGCGCGCCGGCGGAGATTCTCAACCAACACCCAGGCTTCGATCGTGCGGCTCATGTTTTTTAAAAAGCGGTCCTGCATCCCGTAGGGAATGATGAGCGGCAGTCCGTCCAGCAGTTCGAGCGTCAGGGACCGTCGTCCATGATTGGTGAGCGTGACCACGCGGCTCAGCGCGCCAAACGGTTCCTGCGGGATGGTGAAATAGCGCACGCGCGTTTCGAGGTTGAGTTCGGGGTGGTGTTCCTCAAGTTCTAGTTCATGCATGCGGATGTGCATCCGCTGCACCAGACGCGTGTGATTCGTGGCCGCAGGAGGTTGGAACGGTTCGTAGAAAACGCGACGCGAGCCGGCGGTGATCTTCAGGAAAGTGCGAAAGCCCTGCAAGGGAACGGTTCGGTAGGCCTTATTCGCCGGGAGAAACTCCATGATCGGATGATCTTTGGTGTAGATCCCGAAGCCCGCGATGGCCTGGCCGCGGTTGACGTAGAACGCCCACATCGGGATGCCCCACACGCCGGCAATCCCCGGCAGAAAGCTGGCGAAGGCCCGCGCGGCGGTGTAGTGGTCGATGGTAAACGTGTGATCGGTGAGCCGGTACTGATTCATGGTGGGGTATTGTACCAGCGTCCACCACGTTTTTCATCTGTGGGATTCGCCGGGGAGAGAGTACGACCCTTCAGCTTGTACAGATGGTCATCAAGGAGGTACAATACGATTTTTCGTATATGGAGTCTCCGTCAACGACGAGACACACGCCCAACCGTGGCGTGGGCGAGGCCATCAATGGTGATTCGTCCCTATCAGAGTCCAGACCGGGCCGCCGTGCGCCTGATCGCGTACGAGACGGCGGATCGTGGCAAGCCGGTGGCCGGCGCATACTTCGACCGGGAACTCTTGGCGGATTTGGTGACGCGATATTACACGGATTGTGAGCCGCAGGCGAGTTGGGTGGCGGAGACCGGCGGGGACGTTGTGGGCTATCTCACGGGATGTGTGGATACGCACCGGTGGAGACGGTTCATGACGTGGCGCATTGTCCCTGCGGCGTTGATGCGGGCCGCGGGGCGGGGAGGGGCGGGATGCGCGCACGTGTGGCGGTTGAGTTGGGCCATCGCGCAGACCTGCGCGCGCGGGGGCTGGCGCAGGCCGATCTCGCTCAGCGCGTATCCGGCGCATCTGCATATTAATGTGGTGGAGGAATCCCGAGGGCAGCATGTGGGCCGGCAGCTCATGGACGCGTTTCTTGCGCACGCCCTCCAGGCCGGCGTGCCGGGGGTCCATGCGTCGGTGCGCGCGGACAACCAGCACGGACGGGAGTTTTTTGAACGCATGGGGTTTAAGGTGATCGCGCGGCGTCCCGTCGTGCTGTTGAATGGCACGGGCCATCAGCGAACGGATGTTCTGATGTACGGTCGTCAGGTGTAGCCATCATGCGGAGGCAACACACAACCGTAGGCGTTGCCATCTGGGTCGGATGCGTGCTCGCGGGCCTTGCCGGATGCGGGTCGCCCCACACGCCGCGCGTCGAGCCAGGGTCGCAGGTGACGTTGTCTTCCCAGGACCGCCTCCTGATCTTGGCGCCGCATCCGGATGACGAGGTGCTCGGATGCGGAGGCATCATCCAGCAGGCCAAGGCGATGGGGCTGCCGGTGCGCGTGGTCTTCTTCACCTATGGCGATAACAACCAATGGTCGTTTCTGGTCTACCGTAAACATCCCGTGTTGCTGCCAAGCGACGTGCAGCAGATGGGGCTGGTCCGCCACGATGAAGCGGTCGCCGCGGGCCGCATCTTAGGACTGTCTCCTGAAGAATTGCTCTTCCTCGGCTACCCGGATTTCGGCACCTTC
>OBEQ010097870.1_pt1 | contig 23712 bp, 28 predicted proteins | sample 1670901 | NCBI WGS metagenome assembly OBEQ01 (sample SAMEA104232315, study PRJEB22302) | groundwater metagenome | biome: forest; feature: aquifer; material: groundwater | place: USA | collected 2011-08-07 | depth 5.4 m
CTCCTTGCGGCAGTTCTTACGCCATGTTCCATGGCAAAGAACGCCGCGTCTCTGCGCACCCTTGCTGCTTGTAGATTGTTTGTGTAGGGCATGTACATATAGTAGCAGGTGTTTCCAAGGTGTTGGGGGATTACGCTGGTATTGACAAAATATAAGGAATGTGCACAATATAGTGTTATAGGCAGGGCAGAAACTCGGCCTATCTGTGTAGCTCTTTTTTAAGGAGAACGCCGTGACCGCAACAAACTTGGCAGACTCACTAGCAATCATGAGACTGATCGCCGCCCTAAGCGGAGAGACACCGACCCCCAAAAAGCTTGTGGTTCACCGCCGGCCAGACACAGATGCGTGGTCATGCGTCTACCTGGCACACAAGCACATCCCTGGTGCAAAAAATGCGGAGATCGTTTTCGTTAAGGCAGGAGAACTCCTGCCTGGATCAGAAAACGACCCAACCATCATCCATTTTGACACGGGTGGTGGTGATTACGACCAGCACGGGAGGGGTCTCGCCAACTCGTGCTCTGCCCGCATCCTCATGGAACGGTTGGGTGTTAAGGATGCGGCAGCAGAACCCCTGCTCGCCCTTGCCACTGCCGTGGACAACGTGAATCGGGTAGATCCGACGTCCATCCACTACGTGATTGAAGGAATGCCCTATCACTTCAATGTGGCTGGAAAAGGTCCCGACTGGAAAACAATCCAGCAAAGGGTCTTTGAAATGTTTGATATCCTCTATAACCAGGAGGCTGGGCGTATAGAGGCACGCAAACTCCTCGATACCATTGCCGTCTGGGTGACCCTCAGCAACGGCTTGCGCATCGCCTACCTTGGAAAAGAAGCGAGGTGCAGAGAGGCCGCATTTGAAAGGGGAGCCGCGGTTGTGGTCTGGGTCACCTACAGAGGCCAGTTCAAGCAAGTGGGAATCCAGGTCAACAGGGCATATCCAGAACTCAGCCTGACGAACGTCGCAATCGCCCTGCGCCAGGCAGAAGCTAGGGCCCACAACATGCCAGTGACGACAGAGGATTTCAGAGGGCCTGGAATGAAGCTTTGCTGGTTCTTGCACGACAGTGGACGCTTGGTCGCATGCGGAACCAGAACGCACCCTGTCACCAGCAAAGAAGAAGAAACGCTGGGGTCTCCCGAAGATATCTGGAGACTGACCCAACAAGCCATAGAAGCAATTCCCCCGACACTCGTGTATCGGTGGAGCAACAAAGGAGCATCGCACTAAGACCTTGCACCTGGCCCCGTTGTCACAGCAACGGGGCCTTATATTTGAATTTTTAATCTCATTCTGCTACAATAACCCCACGATGCGCAATCTTTCAAAGAATATTGTATTTGTGTTTATGATTCTCTTGGCAGTATCGCTGCTGTTTTCGCTTTTTAGCCATCCTTTCAAAGCAACAAAGCAAGTCCCCTTAACCCAGCTTGCAAATGAAATTGGGCAGAATAAGGTCGCAAAACTCACGGTATCGGGCAGTGATCTTACTGTTTTATATGCCGACAACTCTACAGCCCAGTCAATGAAAGAGGCAGACAGCGCGCTTTCTCAAACGCTTCTCAATTACGGAGTTTCAAAAGATCAGTTGGCAAAGATCACTATTGAACAAAAACCAGAAACCGGAATTTTAACGTGGCTCTCGCCCTTTGCGTTCGTGATTCTTCCTATTTTGTTTTTCGTGTTTTTCTTTTTCATGATGTTTAGGCAGGCGCGGGCCGGAATTGGCCAGGCGTTTGATTTTACAAGGTCAAAGGCCCGCCTTTTTGGCGCTGAAGGCCAAACCAAAGAACGCGTCACATTCAAAGACGTGGCAGGATTGAAAGAAGCAAAGCAAGAACTGCTGGAAGTGGTTGATTTCTTGAGAAATCCGAAAAAATATCTTGAAATGGGTGCAAAAATTCCAAGAGGGGTTCTGCTTGTGGGAGCTCCGGGAACCGGAAAAACTTTACTTGCGCGCGCAGTTGCGTCAGAAGCAGGGGTTCCGTTTTTTTCTGCTTCGGGATCTGAATTTATTGAGCTTTTTGTCGGCGTAGGAAGCGCGAGGGCGCGCGACCTTTTCTCGGGGGCAAAAAAAGCGGGAAGAAGCATCATTTTTATTGACGAGCTCGATGCCATTGGCCGCACGAGAGGATTTGGGTTTTCGGGCGGGCATGAAGAACGCGAACAAACACTCAACCAAATTTTAGTTGAGATGGACGGATTCGACCGCGATTCCGCAACCATTGTGTTCGCGGCAACCAACCGGCCCGACGTGTTGGATCCTGCCTTGCTGCGGCCTGGCAGATTTGACCGAAGAGTCGTATTAGACCTGCCCGACGTAAAAGACAGAGAAGAAATTTTAAGAATCCATGCCAAAGAAAAGCCTCTGTCAACCAATGCGAACCTTCGAGAGATTGCAGAAAGAACTCCAGGATTTTCGGGGGCCGATTTGGCAAACCTTATGAACGAATCTGCCATTTTAGCTGCAAGAAACAACAAAACTCAAATTGCGCAGGAAGAATTATTGGAATCAATTGACAAGGCGCTTTTGGGCCCTGAACGAACAAGCCACGTATTGTCAAAGAAAGAAAAAGAAATCACCGCGTTTCATGAGGCAGGCCACGCGCTTGTTGCTTCTTCTCTCCCCAATGCAGATCCCGTACGCAAAATTTCCATTATTTCAAGAGGAAGAGCGGGCGGGTATACTTTGAAGCTTCCGAGCGAAGACAAGCACATGAAAACAAAGACTGAATTTCTTGATGATCTTGCCGTGCTTATGGGAGGGTATGCGGCAGAAAAACTCGTGTTCAAAGACATCACCACCGGGCCCAGCAACGACCTTCAAATTGCTTCGGAGCTTGCCAGAAGCCTCGTAAAAGAATACGGAATGTCGGAAAAACTCGGGCCTGTCACGTTTGGAGAAAGAGAAGAGTCAATGTTTTTCAACCAGGAATTTGGAGAATCAAAAAATTATTCAGACGCCGTAGCTCTTGAAATTGACAAAGAGGTTGCCAATCTTATTGAGGGCGCGAGGAAAACAGCAGAACGCATTCTCAAAACAAAAAGGGCAACGCTTGAAAAAATAGCCAGGGTTTTGATTGAAAAAGAAACCATAGAACGCGAAGAATTCGAACGATTGATAGGCAGGAAAAAATAATTCTTCCTGCGCGCGTAGCTCAACGGTAGAGCGGTTGTCTTATACACAATTGGTTCCAGGTCCGAATCCTGGCGCGCGCACATGAGGGCGGTTGGCGCAGTTGGCTAGCGCGTCACATTGACATTGTGAAGGTCACAGGTTCGAATCCTGTACCGCCCACTATGGAGTTGAAAATTATATATGAAGATGATACACTGCTGGTTGTAGATAAACCGGCTGGAGTTAGCATTGAAGACCTGCCAAAGCTCACTTCTCTTGGCGAAGAATATCGTTGGGGAATTGTACATCGGCTCGACAAAGACACTACGGGAGTATTGCTTGTAGCAAAAACCAAAGAGGCGTTTGAGTTCTTGCAAAAACAATTTCAAGACCGGAATGTTGAAAAAAGATACGTATGCTTAGTGGTTGGAAAACTCAAAGATAAAGAGGGATCTATTCAAACTTTCTTAGGAAGAGCAGGAAATGACCGAAGAAAACAAAGAGCTTCCCTTGTGTCTACTCCAGATGCGGAGGACAAGAAATCCGCGCTTACCAATTATAAAGTTCTTGAAGAGTTTAATGAGTATACGCTTTTAGAAATACGGCCCAAAACCGGCAGAAAGCACCAAATCAGGGCGCACATGGCGCATCTTTCGCATCCTGTAGCCGGAGACAAGCTGTATGGATTTAAAAGCCAGCCAACGCCCAAAGGATTGCTAAGGCAATTCCTGCACGCAGAATATCTGAAAACTCAGCTCCCGAACGGCATGGTAAAAGAATTTCATTCGAAATTACCTGAAGACTTGCAAAACATAATCAATAATTTAAAAAATCATGACAACAATTGAAACGCTGCAAAAATTGTATATGAAAACTAACATCCCCGACATTCGCTCGGGTGACACGGTAAGGGTGTACCAAAAAATAAAAGAGGGAGACAAAGAAAGAATTCAAATCTTTGAAGGATTGGTGCTTGCAAAAAAGCACGGCAAAGAAATCCATGCAACCCTCACGGTGCGAAAAGTGAGCCAGGGCGTGGGAGTTGAGAGAATTTTCCCGCTCCATTCCCCTTTGATCGAAAAAATAGAGATTGTAAAAAGAACAAAAGTGCGCCGGGCAAAACTGTATTACTTAAGATCCGCAAAAGGAAAGAAAGCAAAACTCAGGGCCCGGGAATTGGGAGTTGTTGCTGAACGGCCGGCTGAAGAAACTAAGGAACCTGAAAAAACCGAGTAAGATTTAGAGCAAGCGATTACGCGCGGGTGGCGAAATGGTAGACGCACTACTTTGAGGTGGTAGCGACCGCAAGGTTATGGAGGTTCGACTCCTCTCCCGCGCACATTTTACGAGCGAAACGAGTTAAAATGTGTCCTGAGTTTTTCGAAGGACTACCTTTGAGTAAATATTGGGCGGTTAGCTCAGTGGTAGAGCGCTTCTCTTACACAGAAGATGCCGTAGGTCCGAATCCTACACCGCCCACTCGATTCGCCCTCGATTCACTTCGTTCATTCGGGCTCACTCGTGGCAAGCCACCGCTTTGAGAATAAATCACTAGATGCGAATCGAGTGGCCCTGAGCGAGCGAAGCGAGTCGAAGGGCAGAAATTATGCATTACGTATACATGATAAAAAACTCAGAGGGGTTGCTTTATGTTGGTGTATCTGAAGACTTAAATAAGAGAATGCATTATCATAATACTAATCAGGGTGCAGAATTTACCAAAAATCAGAATTCGTTTCACTTGGTTTTTAGTGAAGGATATGAGACTCTTGAGGAAGCACGAAAAAGAGAGGTTCAAATTAAAAAATGGAGGAGGGACAAAAAGGAGCTACTGATTCAAAGATACAGCGAAAGATTACAAACAAAGCCAGAATGAAATTCCAAAACTAAGCACATGGAAAAGCGTAATTTTTTGTGCTACATTCTTAATGTATTCAATTATTACTACTAGGCCCAAAAACCTATGGGACAAAATGATCAAAATTTTTGCGTAGGATTAAAAGCTTTTATCGGAAACGAAAAAAGACTGCTTATCCTTGAAGACCAAGATGGTCAGTGGGAATTACCAGGTGGAAAGATTCAAATAAAAGAAGAGGTTTCAGAGGCGCTAGATCGAGAGATAAAAGAAGAGCTGGGAGAAGAAGTAAGAATTAAAAAAGGTCCCGTGTTCTATGTTTGGATACGACAGCCAGATCTAAATAGAGATTTCTTTCTTTTTTTGACAGGATTTGATTGCACTTGGGCAGGCGGAGAAATTGCGATAAGCCCGGAGCACAAAAGTTTCCGCTGGATTACAAAAGAAGAAATTGATAGTATTGAATTTGAAAATACGTATAAAGAAGCTATCCGATTATATTTTGAAAGATCTTAAAAAATGCCGCAGTAGCTCACTGGTAGAGCAGGTCCCTGAAGAGGATCGTGTAGGGGGTCCGATTCCCTCCTGCGGCACACTGAGGAGTAGGACGACGAAATGCGGGTGTAGCACAATGGTAGTGCACCTGGTTGCCAATCAGGGCACGTGGGTTCGATTCCCATCACCCGCTCTTATATGATTTCTTTGTAACCTCTGAAAGAAAAGAGATGCTTTTGCAAACTCATATACTCCAAAAAAGACGCCGGTAAAAAATATGTCTCCTAAGATCGTATACTTGAAAAATGGCAAAGCCAAGGTATACGACATCATCAATCCTTGGAAGGTATGGGGATAAAAAAGTTCGCTCGAAAAAAGCCACACTGCAAAATTTGTGGCGAGATAAAAAAACACAGCTCCGAGCAAGCTTCCCCCAAGAACAACAAAAACATTTTTTGCTTTTGCAACAAACATTCCAATAAATACGTAGGCAAGGAAACTTCCATATACCACAGCCATTAACTTAAAATCATAAAATCCAATTGCAAGATCAGATAAAAACATTGCAAAAAGCGGAATGAACAAACTCCACCAGTATTTTTTTGAAGCATATGCGCCAATAAAAAGAGCGAGCGCTCCCATGGGAGTAAAATTCGGAGCATGCGGCAGCAATCGTACGCCCACGCTCAAAACCGTTAAAAGCAGAATAAACCCAAATAGAAATTTGTTGTTTGTCATTTGTTTATTTGTAGCGCGGCCGCGGCTCCTTTATTTTTTGCTTATGAATTTCAAGGCGCGCTAACGCGTAAAAATAGCTTGAAAGCCGGTTCAGGTACGTTAAAATTTCTGGCGGCACCTTATATTTTTTGGCCTGCCCGCCGTTGAGGCGGGAAAGAGTGAATACTTTTCTCTCAATGCGTCTTGATACTGCCCTCAACAGATCGAGCCATGAGGAAACAATATTGCTTCCTGAAATAATAAACCCGCGCTCGGGTTTAATTGTTTTTTCTGTGCTCTCAATTTCTTGCTCTAAACCTTTTATCTTTTCTTGTTTTAATTCGGGGCTCGTGAATTTGGGGTATAAAAACCATGCGATACTCGCCTGAATGATAAAAAGATTTTCCTGAACATTCTGAAGTTTTTTTGAGAGCTGTTTTTGTTTGAATGTTGCGCGCGCAACGCCAATAAAACTGTTTAATTCATCGAGTTCTCCCAGCGCCTCTAACAGGGGAGAATCCTTGGGATATTTTTTCTTTCCAATCACCGAACAACCCCTATCTCCTTTCCCCGTATAAAAAAACATATCAATTACACCTGCTAAATCCGCACTCCTTGCAATTCATGCACCCTTCCTGGAGTATAAGCTGAGAGCCGCAATCGGGGCATCCTGGCATAAATCCGAATTCTGCGATTGGCTTTTCTTTTTGCTCAACAAAAGGGAGCACTTCCTGGTTTTCGGGCCTTGAAATGACTTCTTCAATATGGCTAGAAACTTTCACGTGATCTGTTAAAATCCTTCCCAAAGCGTCGGGAAGCGACAACACCGTGCCCTTATCGGTAAACACGGGCATAGGGCCCCGAATTCCCGTAAGCTGGCCCGCCACTTCTTCCACTTTCACCCCCGACCTCAAAGCCAACGAGGCCAGCCTGCAGATTGCTTCAGACTGCTCTTGGAAAAATCCTCCCGACTTTCCAATGGTTGCAAACACTTCAAATGGGACTCCTTTTTCATCGTTGTTGACCGTGACGTACAAATTTCCGTATCCTGTTTTTATCCGGTAGGTTTTTCCATTCATAATTTCGGGGCGGGGGCGGGGAGCCAATCTCGTTTTATCAATTTGAAGCTCAAGCTTTTTCTCTTCCTTTGAAGGAAGTTCAGTGGGCTTCAATAAATTTTCTCCCGTGCCCAAATTCAAGATCTGAATCATTCTGCTCCCTTCCCGGTATACGGTAGCGGCCTTGCATTCAAACTTCCACGCAGAAACAAAACTTTGGGCCACCTCTTCTCTGGTTGCCGAATTTGGAAAGTTAATGGTTTTTGATATGGAGTTGTCAACGTGCCGCTGGAATGCCGCCTGCATTTTCATGTGGTCAAGGCCCGCAATGTCCATTGAAATCACAAACGTATCGCGAAACTTCTGGGGAAGGTTTTTGATCTGCTGGATGCTTCCAGTTTTGATGATCTCTTGCATGACCCCATCTTTTTCTTTTCTGGGAAGCTTCAGCTTGTCTAATGCCTCCTGAAAATGCTTGTTAAAATAATGATACTGCTGGCCGTCTTTGTCTTGCTTTACATAAAAAAGCGCGAAGTTCGGCTCAATGCCCGAAGAACAATCAAACATCATTGAAATAGAACCGGTGGGAGCAACCGTGGTGAGCGCGGCATTCCTCATTTTTATTTTCTTTTTGGCAAATACGCTCTTTTTCCAGTTTGGAAATGCTCCTTTTTCTTTTGCCAGCTCCTGTGACATTGCGCGGGCTTCGCCATTTATGAATTCCATCGCTTTTTCCGCCATTGCAATGCCTTCTTTCGAATCGTATTTTATTTCCAATTGGTAGAGCATGTCGGCAAACCCCATGATGCCAAGGCCGATTCTGCGGTTGTTTTTTGCCAATTCGGTAACCTGCGGAACGGGAAAATCAAATTTATCAATCACGTTGTCCATTAAACGAATAGCGGTTTTTGTCGCGAAACTCAATCGTTTCCAGTCAACTTTTTTATTTTTGATAAACGCAGCCAAGTTCAAAGAACCCAGATTGCAGTTGTCGTATGCATGCAAAAATTGTTCGCCGCACGGGTTTGAAGAAGCAATGGGGCCAAGGCCGGGCAAAGGATTTGTTTTGTTGATTGTATCAATAAATGCGATGCCGGGCTCTCCGTTGCGCCATGCGCCCTCTACCAACTCGTCAAAAAGCTGTTTTACCGTAATATCAACGTCTTTTGAGCCATACACGCTTCCGTTTGGATGGCGCAACACATCATGAGGCTTCATTTTTTTGCCATTGAAAGCGCACCACCACAATGCATCCGGACTTTTTTCAAGCTGCTCCATAAATTCGTCGGTCACGGTCACCGAAACGTTGAAATTTCTGATTTCTCCTTCTTTCTGCTTGCATCGTATAAAATCAAGCACGTCGGGGTGGTCTACTCTCATCATTGCCATGTTTGCTCCGTGGCGGCCCTGTTGTTTGATGGTTCCAAAAGCAAAATCATACACTTTTAAAAAAGTGACGGGGCCGGACGCTTTTCCTCTTGATTGCTTGGTGGGAGAATCTGCGGGCCGCATTTCAGAAAGGTCAAAACCTAATCCGCAGCCTGCCTGCTGGAGAAGGGCCGCATCTTTGAGAGTTTGAAAAATACTCTCCATTGAGTCGTGAATGGGCAGCACCACGCAGTTTGCGATGAGAGGAGTAGCGCCGCCTGCATTAGTAAGAGTGCGCCCGGCGGGCGTGTATTCTTTGCTCGCCATAATTTCAAAAAAATCTTGCGCGGTTTTCTTTACAAATTTTTCATTCCTGCCGTAATTGCGCTCGAGCTCGGCCAACGCAACGCCCACCCTCAAAAACAAATCGGCGGGAGTTTCCTGATTCCCTTTCTCGTCTTGCAAGAGATACCGCTTTTTCATCATTTTTAAAGAATTTTCTGAAAAGCGTTTGTTGACGATGTTCTTTTCTTTCTTTGTGAGTACGATCATCGGCTCTCTTGTTTATTTTGAATTACGCTCTAATTTTTGGATTTCTTTTTCAAACGCTTTGGGGCTGCTGAATTTTCGGTATACCGAAGCGAATCTCAAATAGGCAACCTTATCAAAGGCTCTAAGATGCAAAAGAACAATCTGGCCGATCTGCTCCGAAGAAACCGTTTCTTTTTCGAGGTTAAAAATATCGTTTTCAATGCCGGAAATAAGCTTCTCAAACTGATGTTGATCGTGAGGCCGCTTCTCAAGCGCCTTTCTTATGCCCAATTCAAGCTTATGGCGCAAGTAAGGTTCTTTAGAACCACCCCTCTTTAAAACTTCGAGGCCTGCCAGTTCAATGCGCTCATAGGTGGTGAATCGGCGGGCGCACTTGATGCACGTTCTTCTCCGCTTGATTGCCTTTTCTTGGTCTGCGGTTCTGGAATTTATTACCTGCGTTGTACCTTGACAGATTGGGCACTTCATGCTTTATCGTTTCATATATTGTATAGGAACAATGTATTTCTATACAAGGAAAATTACTCTCACAAGGTTGATTGTACCACCCCAAGAAGACCTGTCAAACAAGGCATTGTGGATAAATTAAAAACCCCTATACAACCCCTTGATAGCAGGGTATTGACTTTTCTGCAGGGATATGCTAAGTTAGTGCGAGCCCCTGCAAAGGGGTTTTTATTATGAAAAATATAAAAGACGCGAGAAAACAGGTGATTCTGGCGGGCATAGCAGCTCTTTTGGCTGTTTCTTTTCCGGTTTTAGGAGCTCCAACCTATGAACCCCCTGTTCAACCCGGGCAAACTGCCTCTGTGCAGTTGAATTCCTTTATTTCTGTGTCATCTCCGGGGCGCCCAGACCAAATGGATAGGCGCATTGACGTTGTGGTCACCGCCTACTCGTCTACCCCCGAAGAAACCGACGATACGCCGTTTATCACGGCAAACGGAACTCAAGTAAGCTTTGGGATTGTAGCTACAAACTTTCTCCCGTTTGGAACCAAAATTAAGATCCCTTCGGTATACGGAGAAAAGATATTTACGGTGCAAGACCGCATGCACCCGAGAAAAAACCTTCAAATTGACGTTTGGTTTCCCGACTATTGGTCGGCAAAAGAATTTGGAGCAAAATATACAGAGATTGAGGTATTGGGAGGATAGGACAAAAGTAGGACATACACAAAAACCCGCCTCATCGACGGGGTTTTGTTTTCTTAAAGTGTGCCGAGGAAAAAGGAATTTTTCTTCACTCTCGCTTTTCCGCCGCCGAATTTCGTGCCAGTGAAACTGGCGCGCAGCCTAAAAACTGGACAAATTATTCTTCCGTTTTTACATTTTTGTAAAACTCGCTGCATTTTTCATTTATACAAGTATAATATTCCGACAACGGTTTTTGATATGTTTCGCCCTCCCTCTTTCGCCGCGCAGACGGTGCGGTTCGTTTCATTTTCAAATTACACTTTGAGCAATTTTTCATAATTGTATTAGCTCATTACATTGCATAATTTCCTTTTTCATATTTTTCTAAGTAGCTTTCTGCTTCTTGAAGAGTTTTACAAAAATGGATCGTCTTTTCAATATCGTCTCGATCTTTCATATTTTGTTTCCGGTGAGTATTTACAATAGAAAAACCATCGCTTGTTTTGACGATGTTAAACCAATACTTTTTGATAAACTTTGCTTTAATTATGGCCATATTTTTCTAAAAACGTTAAGGCCGAAAGCTCGGACCAGCGGCTGGTAGCGGTAGATCAATTTCCCCAACATCTATACATTTGGTATATGCGCACCAGAAGGGCAAAATCACAGACATATAAACCCATAAAGCAATAAACGCTAAACCTATTGCCACAACTATTATCATAAAGGTTTTTTGTACAGATGTTTGTATCTTCTCGTCGTGTGTCTTATGTTCCCACGAAGGGTGTAGGGTGTGATGTAGCTCGTGCTCCATTTCATTTACCAAACTCACTTTTTCCTTGCAGCGTGAGCAGGTAAGGAAAGTTTCTCGCTCTCTTTTCGCTTTTTCGCTAAATCGTTCACTCGCCCTTGCAAACACCTCGTCATTAAATTTTTCTTTCCATTCATCAAAGTATTCCTTATTGGTTTTACTCGGATCAGCCTCATTAGGAGATTGCTCCCACTCTCTTTTTGCTTTTTCGTATAGAATTTGGTTTTTATCTTCGTTTTTCATAATTCTTCACAAAGTTGTTTAGAAAGTTCTCCTCTTCTGCGCTTGCCTAAAAGTTCTAACCCTGCTTGCTTTTTAGCAGATTCTTCAAAACATTCAGCATTATCCGTACAACTGCCCGTTACTCTCGCCTGCCATAGATCCCGCCCTTCATCGTATTTCTTTGTGCGTAAAGAGGGGTGGCGCAGATTTTGTAAAAGAAGAACAAGCTGCTTGTCAAAAGCAGCTTGAATTTCTTTTGGTAGTTTCTGATAACTCCTCCGAAAATGCGGAGTAAAGGAAGCATTCATCTTCCTGGCTTTTTGAGAGCGCGGAGAAAGCCCTTAGTATTAGAAAAGGGCCCGTACAGTTTGCCTTGTTCTGCTTCTTTTAAAGATTGCGCAAGGCCGCGTTCCAGACTGGAAAGTTCTCCACGCCCAACATCCCTAGAAAACATCTTTCTCGGAATCTTAATAAGGATAAAATCCTTTGTGGTTTCAATTGTGGGGGTTGAACTGCGTTGCATAGTTGAAATATACTCTGAAAAATACAAAATGTCAAGCTTTTTTGCGGCAAATTCTTGGAAGTTTATACTGGTGCCCGGGGTGGGAGTCGAACCCACAAACCCTTTCGGGTCAAGGATTTTAAGTCCTCTGCGTAAACCATTCCGCCACCCAGGCCCTTCGACAAAACTCAGGGCAAGCTTGGAGGCGCCTGGCGGAGTTGAACCGCCGTACGAGGATTTGCAGTCCCCTGCCTAGCCGCTCGGCCAAGGCGCCATAACCTTATTTCGTTTTGATTTGTTCGAGGAGCTCGTCTACTCGTTTTACCTGATCTGCGTTTTCATACATATGCCACTCAATCTTGGGTATAGGCCGCATTCTCAGCTTTTGGTTGAGCTCTTGCTGAATTGAGAAGATGCTTCGGTTCAAACCAGCTACAACTTCTTTTGCTCTGGCTTCGGGCACAATACTAATATAAATTTTCGCATGCTGCAAATCGGGAGAAGAATCAACATTAATAATGGTTACAATGGTGCCTTCCGGAAATTCAACCCCTTGTTCCAAAATAATTTTGCCAAGCTCTTTTTGTAAAAGCGTGTTGAGTTTTAAGATGCGGTGTTGCTCTTGCATAGCTTTTACGCCTGCTCCTCAATAAAAAAATGAAGAATGTCGCCCTCTTGAACCTGCGCGTCTCCTTGAAAAGAAATTCCGCACTCTTCTCCTTTTTGAACTATTGGCATATCTTTTTTATCTTTCTGGAGATTTAACACCTTGCCGCGTCCGGCAATCTGTTCGTTTCTTACAATTTCAATCTGCGCGCCTTTCTGGGCTTGGCCCTCCAGTATTCTCCCTCCAATAACCTGATGGTTCTTTTCGGTAAAAAACACTCCGAGCACTCTAAGGGTCCCGACTTCTTTTCGCACAAGTTCGGTTTGAAGCGGCTGCTCCATAAGTTGCCTCACGCGCTGGATGAGATCGTAGACAATATCAAAGTACTCAATGCGTATTGTTTCTCTTTTTGCGAATGTATCGGCGCTCTTGTTGGTTTTTGTTTTAAAGGCAAGAAGCGTTGCTTTGGCGCTTCTTGCGAGCCGCACGTCGTTGTCATTAATTTCTCCGATTCCCGCGCTCACTATTTTTACAATAACGTTTTCCTGGGGAAGGGCAAGAAGCATTTCTTGCAATACTTCTAACGACCCCGCGACGTCGGCTTTTAAAATGACTGGGAGAATTTTCTTTGTATTGTTTTCAAGGGTTGCGGCCGAAACATTTTCTATCACTTCCTTTTGCGCCAGATTTCCCTTTGCGAGATCTTCAGTGAGAAAAACTTTGAATTCTTCGCCAACCCGCGCGAGCTCGCCAAGCCCGATCACCAGCGCGGGAAAAGAAGGGAGCAACTCTTGAAGTTTTGCTCCCTGAAAATCTTCAATAATGCGCACTCTGCCATAACAAGATTTTGTGCCCACGATATCGCCGATCCTTACTTTTCCATCAAGCAAAAGCGCTGTCACCGCAAACCCCCGCTGGGGGTCGGCCGAAGACTCAATAATTACCCCTTCCCCCGGTTTTTGCGGGTCGGCGTGCAGTTGTTCAAGGTCTGCCATCAAGAGAATCATTTCTAAAAGCTCTTTGATGCCTTGCTTGGTGGTTGAAGAAGTTTGAACAGAAGGCACTGTGCCGCCCAATGATTCCAAAAATACTTCGTTCTGCGCCAATTCATTTTCTATTTTTTTTGCATCGGCTTCGGGCTTGTCAATTTTATTGATCGCCACCACGAATGGAATGCCTGCCCCCTTAATCACTTGAATCGCTTCTTTTGTTTGGGGCTTAATTCCCTCGTCGGCTGCTACCACCAAAATTGCAATATCGGCAACTTTTGCTCCCCTTGAGCGCATTGCGGAAAAGGCTTCGTGGCCGGGCGTATCAATAAATGTTATTGTTTTTACTTGCCCTGAGCTTGTCGAAGGGTACTCTGCAACGTATGCTCCAATGTGCTGGGTGATTCCTCCCGATTCTTTTGAGGTAATTTTAAAATCCTCTCTTATTGCTTCAAGGAGTGAGCTTTTCCCGTGATCTACGTGCCCAAGCACAACTACAATTGGCGGCCTAACGGTCATTGGTTATTTTTTGTTGGTTATTTGTTGTTTGTGGCCTTCTCAATAGCTTCTTTTTCTTCTTCAGATAAAGAATACTGCGATTTTCCCTGCGCAACCGGCTTTCCATATACGCGGTTATATTCTTTGAGATAGTAGCTTGTAACGACAAATCCGTTGCGGTCTTCGTCGAGCAAGGCAATTGCAAAGCTTTGGTCGCTCCCGGTTTCTTTGAACGGATTAAACCGCACCACGCCAACTTTTGTGATTGCCTTTCGCATTCCCTGCTTAAATTCTTTCAGCTCTTTTGAAAGCTCCTGGATATTCTTTTCCAAGCTTTCAATGCGCTTTAAAGCATCTTTAGAAACAGCAGGCTGGCTCCTTTTTTTGTTATTGAAAAACATATTTTACCCTCTAAAGGTAGCACATTCTGGAGAAAGAAAAAAGGGCTTTGGAGTTTCCTCCTCGGCCCTCAAACGAATCATGCTTCGCCTTGCCTCTGAGTCACCCTACTTCCATGGGCGGCGCCCCGGCATAGTATGTCCCTTGATAGCCACAGCCCTCCTTTGGACAGACCATAATAAAGATGTTGGAATCGCTCGGCCCGCCCCTGTATTCCATCGGCGTCTCGCAATATCGGCACTTTATCTCGGGGATACCTAACACTTGGATCACCTCCTATTCGGTTTGGGATGTACAGACTTTCTTTGCTAAAATTAAACTACATCAAATCTTGAAAAAAAGCAAGATTAAAACAAAAAACAGAAATAATTTGAAAAAAATCTTTTTGTGTGCCCGCCTTCGTTCCGCATAGCGGAACTTCAGCGAGGCGAAGGCGGGAGATCCTGAACGACGTTAGAACTTACTTTGAGGGTATCACAAACTGGCAGCCATTTCCAGACTTCTCGGCATTGCCGACAAACTGAAAGGGATCCAACTGGAGTCCTTTCAGTTTTACGTCGAGCAGACCCATTGCCCGATGGAATCAAGCGACAATGACGAAATTTGAGGCACATGGATCAGAAGGGCTTGACAATATTTCTTAAAGGCTTATACTTCAAGTATTGGTGTAGCCAAGCGCGCTGCCAATCCGCTTTCAGCGGGCGTAGAGATGAAATATTCTCCCGCAAACAGATTACGGGTCGAACTCCGTATCGATAATCCTTAATTTTGGAGTCGTATCTGTAGCGCTTACTAATCAATTAAGCGTTTTTTATTTCTATGGAATTCAAATTCAAAGTAAACTCATTCAGAAATCTGCATGAGTCAGAAGACGGTAGACGTATCTGTGTGTTTACTGCCCCAATCGCTAATATTCCTCCAGAGTGGGAAGATTGGCGAGAGGTAAACGTCCGCGATACCAATACACGGGGCGATGTCTACAATGCCATAATTGACACCCTTGAAAACAGCCCCAGCGAAATGATCTTCCGAAATCTCGGAATCACTATCTTGGTGCCCGAAATTGAATTCGACAACAAGACAAATACCGTTACGCTGGAATTCTTGGAAAGGGACAAACATGGCATTGCTAATGGTGGGCATACTTTTTCAGCCATTCGTGAAGTGCTTCGTACAAATCACGTAGACGCTGAAGTAAAGGTGGAGTGTATTATTGGAGAACTTAATCATGACGAACTCGCTGACATTGTTGACGGACGAAATCGTTCGCGAGCCGCTCAAACCCATTCACTGGAAAATCTTCGTAAGTCGTACGAACCCATTGAGCGCGTGCTGACAGACCCGCATTACAGAGATCGCATTGCATATTCAGAATTTGAAGTAGGACAAAACGGGAAGCGGAGAGATATCTCCATTCGCGAGATACTCTCGTACATCTACTGTCTTGATGGTTCTTTCGACAAGAATGCGCACCCAATTCAAGCATATTCTTCGAAGGGAGTCGTCGTCGACTTCTATGCCAGTAAAGAACACAAGGATACTCTTACGAAAGCCAGCAAGATTTTGCAAGAGATTCTTCGTCTTCGTGACGTCATATATCGAGACCTGCCTCAGACGTATAATGACATCGGAGGCAAGTTTGGAGGACTAGAAACCATGGGGGTTTCAAAATACAACGAAGCCAAGCCACTTAAATTTACCCAAGATCTTACGGAATGGAACTACCCAGACGGATTTATCTATCCGATCCTTGCTGGGTTTCGGAAGTACATAAACCATTCTGGCGACTGGTCGTGGATAAAGAACCCGTTCGAAATATGGAACGAGAAAAAAATAGATGTGGCATCGGCTATCAAAGATGCCGTCAGTTCTTCTCAAAATGCAAACAAAATGGGAAAAGCTGGCGCTACATGGCGTATGTGCTACGACGCCATATAGAGCAAAAAGCCCCCGCAGGGGGGCTTTTTGATTATAGAAATTTGAGTCTCTCCTCCATTAGACCCTTACTGCTTTTTATACTGCGAGAGGATAAAGGAAAGAGCAAAAAGCCCAATCACGAATCCAATGAGACCAGCCACACCAGCAATGAGAATCGACACGGGAACACCGAGAACAATTGATGCGATGAATCCGCCTCTCCCCAACAATTTGATTAAAGGATTAAACATACAACCTAACCATTAACACAAGCCAATGGCAGAATCAACCTCACAGCTCAGCAATCCTCGTCTGTGTCAAAGATAAGTTGGTAGAGTCGAAATCGTTTTTGCGCTAAAATAAAGAAAATGAGATCACGGGAGAAAAAGGAATACACCATCCATGATGCCGATCCCATCATCCAAAAGAACGCCATGCGAATGCGACTTTTGGTTTTGGTGCCAGAGTTCCAAAAAGATGTCAGGAGCGTGAGAAAAGAGAAAGAGTTCGGGATTCCCGAAAACGGATTCCAGTCAGATGAAGAACTGGACAGGTGGTTTCAAGAGCGCGGGCTTCTATTTCACGGAATGAAGCCATCGTGGTTTTACAAAAAACCTCCCATCAATCCTTTCAAAGATCGGGTGAAAGAGATTGGAGAAAAGTTCAATCTGCCCTACCACTTTTATTACAGCGCCCTTTATGGCGTCGGCTATTACATCCTCACAGACTACATCAAGATCCCCGCTAACAACTGGGAGATTGACGTCGATCTTCAAAAAGACGGCAGCAAGCCGCGCTGGGTTCTGATTCGCGCCTATGCTCCTTTAAGCAACAAGGAGATAGGTGAAGCAACCACAGAATTGCGAAAGGAGCAGCATCTCCTTATGAAGGGGCACGTAACGCGAAATACACGCGTACACGGGCAGTTCGAGCGAGACTTGAAGAATATAGGCGCATGGTCATCGGAACGCGGCAGACCAGCAGAGATCAGACAATCCAAGCAAAACGGTTATCTCGCAGAGCTGATGGCAAGTGGTAAATACTCCAAATTCCAACTCAAGGAATGGAGCAAAGCATGGGAAGAAGAAAGACTGGAGATCGAGGAAACGGTACCGAGTAGGATCACTTCAATGGAGATTGCGGGTGGCAACAAGAAAGAATCAGCTACGCTCCGCCAAGCAAAAAAACGTTTGCATAAGCTCGCCAAAGAACTCTTCGGATACGGTCTCAAGGCGTGACGCCAACGATCGCCGTTAGCATCACAAAATACCGAAAACCGCATGCTATGGATAAGTCATAACGAAAAGTTATGACTTTTCGTTTCATGGGAGCAGGCATCTGTCCGTTTACTCCCGTGAGCGGACAGATGTTTGTTTCTACCATGCTATCCACAGACGCAATCAAAAAGTTTCAGATGATTTACGCCAAAGAGTTCGGCGAGGACTTGGATTTTGAAACTGCATCCGAAATGGCGTCACGTCTTCTGAACTTGGCAAAAGTAATCTGTGCGCCCATGCCGAAGCACTTTGAATCACGCTACAGAGAGCTCCTTAAAGAACAAACGAAGAAAACCACCACCAAAGGTTGAAGGTCGCCTCGTGCGCGAATGTACGGCGCGCAGGAGGAGGTTTTCAACCTCAAAGACAATCTGTGGAGACGAGGTCGTCAGCGAGTCCTCGGAAAAAAAGCGGCTGCAACTTCGTGGTGAGCAGATACCATTCCCCGCTCTGACTACCGACCTGTCAACGGGGGACTTCCTCTGCCCATCACCGAAGAACTTGATTCGCGTTTTGCCGAAAAGGAGGTGAAAACGCTTGAATCTCTCTACGGAACATAGAACAAGGATAGAATCCTATGCCTAGGAAGGATAAAAAGGTCGTACTAACAAAATGTCGACAAATACACAAAAACCGAAAAGAATCACGAAACACGTGCGCCTGCCAATCGAATGGCACAGATTCATAAAGGTCGAAGCCGCACAGTCCGACATTTCCTTGACTAAACTGTTGGTGGAGACGCTGGAAAACCGCTTCGGAACGCCTATGACCAGCCATCACCACCCCAATCCAGAATAGATTCAAATCACGCAACATAAGCAACTCTTCCCCGCAACAACGGACAGAAGCCCACAGAAGCCCAAAAGAGGCGGAAATAAGGCACAAAGAGGGGTAGGTCGAACCCCTCAAAAAGAGATTTTATCACGCCCTATCACACCCTAAAACAAGGATATGGCACTCTACGGCAAACAAACAGGCGAATACCACAAAAGCAGGATAAGAGCGGTTCTTGTGGTGCGCCCAGACGCATCACTCAGGGACATCCAATCCACGCTTGAGGAGAGCACCGAAGCACCGCTCACACTCACGCTTCATTACATCGGGAAACTAAAAAACAAAATCCTCAAAGAACGCATCAATCGCTTCAATGCAAACCTAAGAGAGCGTCTTTCAACTATGCAGGATAAGAAAATGGCGATAGACATTCGGCTCTGGAGCGAAGCAACAAACCAAAGAAGCCCTGCGATCGCAAGGATAGCCGCATTGAGGGATCTCTTCAGGAACGAACTCGAACTCATGGAGTCCGAAATGAACGCAGGTCTCTACGAACGCAAACTCGGAACGGTCGACATGAAGCACGCCTACAAGATCTCACCCGAACATCAAGCCCTTATTCTTCGCGCCTTTGAAAACTATGGAATCATCAAGGACACAGATGCCGAACCAGTCCAACTCCCTGATCCGAGACCAAGCGACACCGCTCATTAATGACGGAATCAACCGCGTTTGGCAGGACTCGACAAATGGTATCCACTGACCTAAAATGAGATTGCGTCCCATAGTACCGAATCATAAGCATGAGGTCTTTGCTTCTCGGAAGCCCAATTGCGGGCTGAAAGGGGCAGCTGACCTCCACAATTGGAGCCTCGTGCTTCAGTACTGTGGGACGCAGGCTACGGCTGTCCCTTTTTGCTTGGGCGAATTAATAAACAAAATAACAATAGATCACGACATGAAAACGATAATGATACCAAGGTGGATCCCGATCGTACTCGGTAGCTTGATTATGCTTCCCATCATAATTGGCGTTGCCTCAAACCTCTCTATTTCAACAAAAGAACCTGTGCAGAGAATTGTGGGAGCAGAGCAAACGCCACCAAATCCTACGCCAGCACAAACCAATTCGTCTGGATTGCAAAACATCTCAATGCCAACCACCATAAGCTCACAATCGGCAGAGACGGTATCAGCAAACAACCTGGCAAAATATCAAGGAGAAGAATATGTCCGCGAGGTTTTTGTCGGGAATGGCTCCACGAAAACGCTCTTGCTGCAGCACAGCTACGATGACATTACAATTCGTTTGGATGGCAGCATCATCACCTTGGGAACATATCGTGGCGAAGGCATGCCCTGCGGCGGCAACGAAGCTTGCTACGACTTCTCGGGAAAGAAATTGGTTTTTAGGAGAGCACCTCCACGATCAGCACAAATAACAGTAGTTGGATTCCCTCAGTAACCATGAACATTCCTAACGCAAACAAATACGTCGTCTACTGCCGCAAGTCCACCGAAGACAAAGATCGGCAGATCATTTCGATCGAATCGCAAGAACGGGAGCTTTTGGATTACGCCAAGAAAAACGGCTTGCAGGTTTATGGCATCTACAGGGAAGAAAAGTCGGCGCACAAGCGCGGCAGACCCGTGTTTGCCGAGGTGATGCGCCTCATGGAAGAAGGCAAGGCAAACGCATTCCTCGTGTGGCAGCCGAACCGCATAGCACGGAACACGGCGGACGGCGGGCTCGTGATCACTTACATGGACGAAGGTATGATCCAAGAAGTCCGCACGCCCTTCAAAAACTACGCATCAAACTCCGACGACAAGTTCTTCCTCCTCTTGGAGTTCGGCATGGCAAAGAAGTCCTCCGACGACATGATCGTGAGCGTAAAGCGCGGACACCGCACGAAAGTGCTGCAAGGGTGGCGGAACGGCGTCGCTCCCATCGGATACCTCAACAACCTCGACAAACCAAAGGGAGAACGGAACGTCATCTCCGACCCCGAACGGTTTAATCTCGTGCAGCGCGTCTTCCAGCTCTTTTTGGGCGGCGAATACTCGGTACGCCAGATACAAAAAGAGACCTTCAAATGGGGCTTGAAAACGCGACAGACCAAAAGACAGGGAGGAAAGAACCTCGCCGTCTCGGCAATCTACAAGATACTTACCGAGCCGTTCTACTACGGCTGGTTCTCGGTAAAGAACGAGCAAACGGGAGAACGCGATCTCGTGAAAGGAGCGCACCAGCCCATGATCGCCGAGGAGGACTTCGACCTCGTCCAAGCGAAGCTCGGCAGGAAAGGAAGACCGAGACCGAGGGAAAACCGCCATTTTTCCTACACGGGCAAGATCGAGTGTGGCGAATGCCGCTCGATGATAACCTGCGAGCAGAAAGACCAGCTCATTTGCACCGCATGCAAGTTGAAGTTTGCTTACAAGCGCAAAAACGCTTGCCCTCGATGCAAAACGAAAATCGAGGGAATGAAAAAGCCCAAGATTCTCCAATACGTCTACTACCATTGCACCAAACGGAAAAACCCGAAGTGCACGCAGAGGTCGGTTCAAGTCGGCGACCTTGAATCCATGATCGACAAAACCCTCAAGGGCTTCAAGGTCTCGCCAGAGTTTGCCCAATGGGCGCTCGAGGAACTGGAGACTGACACCAAACAGACGATCAAGAACCAAAGCGCCGTCATCGACTCCCAGCAACGGCGGTACAAAGACGTCGTTACCGAGCTCCAAAACCTCGCGCAACTTTACACGTCGCCGAAAAACGTCAATGGCGAGCTTCTCTCCCTCGACGAATACGAACCGCAGCGCAAGACGCTCTTGGCAGAAAAGAAACAGGTCGAGGAAGCGCAACAAGACACGGGCAAGAAAATCGAAGAATGGATCAACTGGACGGAAAACTCGTTCAACTTCGCGGTGGCGGCGCGGGTGTGGTTCGAAAACGGCACGCCAGAACAGAAGCGGATCATCTTCACGTCGCTCTCTTGCTCGAACCTGGCGCTCAAAGACAAAAAGTTGAGTATTCCCTTACAAAAACCTCTCGACTTCTACACGCTCATCGCGACAAAGTTTCCTTCGACAACGATAGCGCTCGAACCTGCCAAATACGGTTCAAATAAACGGAAACGCCTGCCTTTTGAGGCAGACATTCCCAGTTTGCGGAGGAGGTGAGATTCGAACTCACGAGACTCTTGCGAGCCTACGGCCTTTCGAGAGCCGCGCCTTCAACCACTCGGCCACTCCTCCAAACTTTCCTCTTGCGGTGGTGTTTGTTTGAAAAAGTCAGAACCCATTTTGCGGAGAACCCCCAAGAATGAGGACGCCCCGCCACCGCCTCGCTTCTCTCGGCGACACCAAAGAAAAATGTTCCTTGCTTTTCGGATTTGCGCGCGACCGATTTCTTCTAAAAAGGAAAGGACATTTTTCTTTGGTGTTCTGCCCTCCAAGTATTCGGGCAGGTGGCGGGGCGACAATTCTATCCGCTCGGGCATGGCGGAATTCCCCCCACACCCCCCTTCCGCCATGCCCTCGCTCGGACGGACGGATTTTTTGGCGGCTACTTCATTATACCTCTTTCACAATATCAAAGTGTTCAAGATTGGTTTGATGACCAGCGACATGGTCGAGGTGTCCGTTGATGTTGGCAATGAAGTCGCTCCATTTGACTGGATGAATATACGAGTGATCTTGCCCGGTGTGGTGGTATCCTCTGCAAGTTGTACATTGATATAGATTTTTCTGATTTCGGTTGAACATATTGCTACCGAGAATCTTGAATAGCGTTGGAGTATTCCAACTGGTTACGCATGAATAGTGATTTACAATGTATGAATAATCTCCGTTCTCGTCGGGGAGGACGACGGCTAACATTCCATTCGTTCCACTCGTTCTTCCGTCTCGGGTCATTTCTTTCATAGAGTAGGCAATTTCCCATGGAATCCATTGATCCTCTTCGGTGAGGTGCGGATCTTTCATATTTTTAGAAATCAAAACAATCGTGATTGAGCTATCAAAAATTTTGTTCCTCAAATTTGATTCGATTGTTTCGTCCTTAAATCCGCTCATATCCTCGCCGTCGTCCTCCCCTTTGTTTATGTGATCATTAGCGTCAAGGTGCGCCTGCAATACATCAACATAGTGTCTTGCGGTTGTTGCGTCATATTCTCCCGTACGCGGTATGTGCTGAACGCTTGAATCCCCGTATTTGTAGCTGATAAAAATTTTTCTCGCTATGTTATTTATTGATTAAGTACTGGACTACTGCCATTGCGATTCCTAATGGAATGTAAAACCAGAGCAGTGTTAATGAGAGCATAGAACCCATCCAAGTGTTGTGCCAATTTTTACTTTTCCACCAATCCTTTTTATATTTCCGAGTATCCATTGAAAAATCTATTTTGTCCTCGTCCAGTTTCCTTACATCATCATACAAACGCCGAAATCTCCGTTCTTGTGAAAGAAAATATCCGTCTAAAATCCAGAAAATTGCGAGTAGAAAATAAGCGAGTAGAATATATCCATCATATGTTCCTTTTGTGGTTGAGAGTGCAAAAAGTCCAGTGATGAGGGTTATTGTCCAGCCACGCAAGAAAAACAAATTCCCCGACATTCGGGTGATGATGTTCTGTATAAACTCAAGATGTTTGCGCTTATTTTCTCCGTTCATACAACTTTTGCGTTAGCTTTTCTTTCGTAAATTTGCTCATATTTTTTAGAGGCACTTAAGTCTTTCATAATTTTTAGAGCGATATTTCTGGCAAATTCAACTGGTACGGCATTGCCAATCATTTTGTATCCGTCCGCAACATCGCGATACTTAAAAATAAAAGTGTCTGGGAATGTTTGTATTCTTGCACATTCTCTAACCGAAAGTCGGCGATACAGATGTTCTTTGCCGGGAATAAATATTCTCTTGTTTTGTTCAACAAATTGCATTTTTGGGGCTTGTGGGTGGATTGGAGCGTGCCTTCCTCCGGCTTGAATAGTAAAAGACGGCTCATCCCAACTTCTAACTCGATTACGCGACATATATATCGTTGAAAATCCGCCATTCATATATTCGTGGTTAGGAATTTCCAAATCCCCATTTGTTTTATTGAATTCTTTTGCTGGTTTTGCTGAGCGCAAATCAAAAATAGCATCCTTCAATACTGGCTTATGATCTAACGGCTTCGGAAATTCAAAAGAAATACCAACTTTATTTTTATGATAGCCAACAATAATAATTCTCAACCTATCTTCTGGAACACCATAATCATGGGCATTAAGAAGTTTATAGCTAACATTATAACCAACCTCCGCAAATTTTTTCAAAATCTCGTTAAGTGCCTCGCGATGGCGTGGCAGAAGAATCCCCGAAACATTTTCTGCCAGGAAAAACAACGGCTGTTTTTCC
>OBEQ011186032.1_pt1 | contig 23702 bp, 22 predicted proteins | sample 1670901 | NCBI WGS metagenome assembly OBEQ01 (sample SAMEA104232315, study PRJEB22302) | groundwater metagenome | biome: forest; feature: aquifer; material: groundwater | place: USA | collected 2011-08-07 | depth 5.4 m
GGCCGGCACGGCCGCCGCTTCCACGAGCGCGAGCTGGAAGGTCTCGGCCGGAATCGGCTTGCGTGCCCGGTCGTACAAGCCTTGCAGCAAGACCACCGCGCGCTCTGCGGACGCTTTCGGACCTTCGACGCGGAACGACTCGTTGCGCCGCGTGATGCCGACGCCGAGCGCCGACTCGATGTCGCGCAGGTGTTCGTCCATGCTGCCGCACAGGTGGGCCAGGCGGGCGTTGTCGAGCGGGATGAAGGCGTGGCGCAGGATCACGAAGCGCAGTGGGTCGAATGCATGCACGGATTGTCGCCGCAAGGCGATTTCGCACGCCGCGCCGGCCCGGCCATCCTGCACAATCGCCGGCCATGCTGCTTCGTGCCCTGATGACCGTCGCCCGTGCCGCCCTGGCGGCATTGCTGCTGGCCGGCGCCGGCGCGGCGGCAGCCGCGCCGCTGCAGGTGACGCAGGCGAGCGCGGTGATGAGCGCGGCGCCGCACTTCCCGGACGGTGCGGCCGCGCAGCCGGTCACGCTGCCCGACGACTGGGCCCGTTCGCGGCCGCGCTACGACGGCAGCGTCTGGTACCGCGTCAGCTTCGACGCGCCGGCCGAAGCGCAGCGCGGCGAGCTGATGGCGCTGTACGTCGAACGTGCCTGCAGCAACCTCGAGGTGCAGCTCAACGGCCAGCGCATCTACAGCGGCGGGCGCATGCAGGAGCCGGTGACGCGCAACTGCCACTATCCGCAGCTGGTGACGATCCCGCCGGCGCTGCTGCGGCCGCAAGGCAATGTGCTCGACCTGAACGTGGTCGGCATGGCGCGCCAGCACGTGTCGGCGCGCCAGCGCGCCGGCGGCCTGTCCGAGCTGAAGATCGGGCGCCACGCCGAGCTCAGCGGCGAGGCGGCGAGCCGGCTGTTCTGGAACATCACCGTGGTGCAGATCGTCACCGCCACGCTGCTGGTGGTCGGCGTGTTCATGCTGGCGCTGTACATGATGAACCGCGGCGAGACCTACCTGCTGTATTTCGGCGCGCTGCTGATCGGCTGGGCGCTGCTGTCGGTTCGCATCTGGTGGCAGGACCCGCAGCTCGACACCGTGACGATGGAGACCTTGTCGAGCTGCCTGTTCCCGGCCGTCGCGGCGCTGGCGGTGCAGTTCCTGCTGAGCCACGCGCAGCTGCGCTCGCGGCCCATCGAAGCCGCGCTCGGCATGCAGTGCCTGATGATGCCGATGAGCCTGCTCTTGGCCGGCCCGAACCGCCTCGCCGCACTGGCAGGCGCCTGGTATGTGTTGCTGGTGCTCGAGGTGCTGGCCGCCGTCTGGCTGTACCTGCTGATGCTGTGGCGGGTGCGGCGCGCCGAGTTCCGCCCGATGCTCGCGATCCTGGGTGGCGGCGCGCTGGTGCTGCTGGCCGAGCTCGCGGTGCAGCTGCAGCTGCTGCCCACGACGCAGCTGCCGCTCTTCCACTCTGCCGTGCCGGTGTTCTTCCTCATCATCGCCTCGCGCTTGCTGCAGGTGTTCGCGCGCGCGCTGCAGGCGGCCGAGGCCGGCCGCGCGAGCCTCGAAGACCGCATCAAGGAAGCCACCGCCGAGATGGAGCGCAACTTCACGCAGCTGTCGGAGCTGCGGGTCGAGCAGGTGACCGAGAAGGAGCGCAAGCGCATTGCCGCCGACCTGCACGACGACCTGGGCGCCAAGCTGCTGACCATCGTGCACACCAGCGAAAGCGAGCGCATCTCGACGCTGGCGCGCGAGGCGCTCGAAGAGATGCGGCTGTCGGTGCGCGGCCTGACCGGCAAGCCGGTGCGCCTGGCCGACGCGCTCGCCGACTGGCGCGCCGAAACGGTGTCGCGCCTCGATCAGGCCAACATCGAGGCCGACTGGCGCGGCCCGGCCGAAGAGATCGAGCACCTGCTGCCGGCGCGTGCCTATGTGCAGACGACGCGCATCCTGCGCGAAGCGGTCAGCAACATCATCAAGCACAGCGGCGCCTCGCATTGCAAGGTGCGTTCGAGCGTCGGCGAGCGCGACTTCGGCCTGCTGGTGCAGGACAACGGCAAGGGCATTCCGATGGAGCTCGACGGCAAGCTCGACCGCGGCCACGGCATGTCGAGCATGAAGCACCGCGCCAAGCAATTGCAGGGTCAATGCCTGGTCGAATCGGGCCCAGGCTATGGCACCGTGATAAGGCTCACGCTTCCGCTGTGAGTTGGCGCACACAGCGGGTTTTGGCGCTGTTAGGATGAACTGATGCCCACCACGGGCTCTCAACCAGCCCTCACCCCGGCCCTCTCCCAGGGGGAAGGGAGTGAACGGGTCGCCGGGTACGGCGACATTTACAGGTTCTCCCATGAACAACATCCTGCTGCTCGAAGACCTGCCCGAAATCCGCGCCTGGATGAAGTCGCTGGTGCTGCAGGTGTTCCCGCAGTCGCTGATCTCCGAAGCCGCGCGGGTGCACGATGCGCTCGAGCTCATCACCGCGGTCAAGTTCGACCTGGCGCTGGTCGACCTGGGCCTGCCCGACGGCTCGGGGGTCGACGTGGTTGCCGCGCTGCGCGAGTCGCAGCCCGAGGCGCAATCGGTGGTCGTGACGATTCACGATGACGACGACCACCTGTTCCCCGCCTTGCAGGCCGGCGCTTTCGGCTATGTGCTGAAGGAGCAGGCGCGCGAGCTCATCATCGAGCAGCTCAAGCGCATGAGCCAGGGCGAGCCGCCGCTGTCGCCGTCGATCGCGCGCCGCGTGATCTCGTACTTTGCGGCGCAGGCGCGGCCCCACGAACGGCCGCAGAACATGCCGCATGTGTCGCTGACCGACCGCGAGAACGAGGTGCTGCTGCGGGTCGCCAAGGGCTTCACGCTGCCCGAGATCGGCGTGCAGCTGAACCTGTCGCGCCACACGATCGCCGACTACGTCAAGCAGATCTATCGCAAGCTCAACGTCAGCTCGCGCGCCGAAGCGGCGCTGGAAGCGCAGCGCTTGGGGCTGTTCCGGCGCTGATGCTGACGCGCCGATAATCGGCGCGATGATTGGTCGACTCACCGGCGTCCTCGCGGAAAAATCGCCTCCGCAATTGCTCATTGATGTCAACGGCGTCGGCTACGAAGTCGACGTGCCGATGAGCAGCTTCTACAACCTGCCCTCGCTCGGTGAGCGGGTGACGCTGCTGACCCACTTCGTCGTGCGCGAAGACGCACAGGTGCTGTTCGGCTTCCTGACCCACGAAGAGCGGACCACGTTTCGCCAGCTCGTCAAGATCTCCGGCGTCGGGCCGCGCACCGCCTTGTCGATCCTGTCGGGCTTGAGCGTCAACGAGCTCGCGCAGGCGGTCAGCCTGCAGGAGACAGGCCGCCTCGTGAAGGTGCCGGGCATCGGCAAGAAGACCGCCGAGCGGCTGCTGCTCGAGCTCAAGGGCAAGCTCGGCGACGCGCTCACGGCGCCGGCGACGGTCGCCAACAACAGCCAGGCCGACATCCTGCAGGCGCTGGTGGCACTCGGCTACAGCGACCGCGAAGCGGCGGCGGCATTGAAGGCACTGCCGGTCGACGCGAGCGTCAGCGACGGCATCAAGCTCGCGTTGAAATCGCTCGCGCGTTAGTGCGAGTGCGCTTCGTCTCTGTGCTTGGGCACCTGCACGACGACTTTGACTTCCACCTTGCCGCCACGCTCGAACTCCAGCGTCATCGGAAAGGTGTCGCCCTCTTTCAGCGGCTGCTTCAGGTTGACGAGCATCAGGTGCAGACCCGCGCCGGGCCGCATCTTGATCGGGTGTTTGGGCTCGATGACGATCGCATCGACTTCGCGCATGCGCATGACGCCGCCCGCATCGACGTTCATATCGTGCATCTCGACGCGTGCCGCCGCGGGGCTGCTGGCACGCAGCAGGCGATCCGGCTTGGCGCCGTTGTTCTCCAGGGTCGCGATGTAGGCCGAGCCGCTGTCCACGCCGGGAAGGCTCGGCGTGGCATAGGGGTGGCCGATGTAGACGTCGCCGGCGTCGGTGCCGTGCCCGTATGCGGCCGCACCGATCGCCAGCAGCGCGAGCGCTGCGGCGTGCTTGACAGTGGTCGAAATCATCTGGCTACTCCTTGGCTCGGGGCCGAACGGCGAACGATCGTCGGGAGCGATTATCCCCTTCGCCACCCCGCCCGCCGATAATGCGCCATGAGCATCCAGACCGATGAATTCGCCGCCCCCCGACGGGTGCTGAGCGCGGTGCCTGCGTCGCCCAACGAAGAGGCGATCGAACGCGCGCTGCGGCCCAAGGGCCTGGCCGAATACATCGGCCAGAGCAAGGCGCGCGAGCAACTCGAGATCTTCATCGGCGCGGCCAAGATGCGCAGCGAGGCGATGGACCATGTGCTGCTGTTCGGCCCACCGGGCCTCGGCAAGACCACGCTCAGCCACATCATCGCCAACGAGCTCGGCGTCAACCTGCGTTCCACCTCGGGCCCGGTGCTCGAGAAACCGAAGGACCTGGCCGCGATCCTGACCAACCTCGAGCGCAACGATGTGCTGTTCATCGACGAGATCCACCGCCTGAGCCCGGTCGTCGAAGAGATCCTGTACCCCGCGCTCGAGGACTACCAGATCGACATCATGATCGGCGAGGGCCCGGCCGCGCGCTCGATCAAGCTCGACCTGCAGCCGTTCACGCTGGTCGGCGCGGCCACCCGCGCCGGCATGCTGACCAACCCGCTGCGCGATCGCTTCGGCATCGTCGCGCGGCTCGAGTTCTACACGCCCGAGGAGCTGACACGCATCGTGCACCGCTCGGCCGGGCTGCTCAAGGTGCCGATCGACGCCGAGGGCGCGTTCGAGATCGCGCGCCGCTCGCGCGGCACGCCGCGCATTTCGAATCGGCTGCTGCGCCGGGTGCGCGACTACGCCGACGTGAAGGGTGACGGGCGCATCCACAAGCCGCTCGCCGACAAGGCGCTGGCGATGCTCGATGTCGACCCGCTGGGCTTCGACGTGATGGACCGCAAGCTGCTCGAAGCGGTGATCCATCGTTTCGACGGCGGCCCGGTCGGGCTGGACAACGTGGCCGCGGCGATCGGCGAAGAGCGCGACACGATTGAAGACGTGATCGAGCCCTACCTGATCCAGCAAGGCTTCCTGCAGCGCACGCCGCGCGGTCGCATCGCGACGCTGGCGGCGTACAAGCACCTCGGTGTCGTGCCGCCGAAGTCGGCCGGCGATCTGTTCGAAGCCTAGTGCCGGAGTCTTCGCCACTGACTCTGCTCGACGCGGCGCTGCGCGGCACGCTGGTCGCGCTGCTGTTGCTGCTGGCCACTGCGCTCGGTCGCGACCGGCCGCGCCTGGCCGTGGCGCGTGCCGGCGTCGCCCTCGCGCTCGGACTGTGCGTGCAGGTCGTCGCGTCGACGCCGCTCATCGACGCGCAGGCGCCGCGCGTGTGGCTGGCGCCGCTGGTGGCGGTGTCGGTCGGCAACGCGGTGCTGTTCTGGGTCTTCGTGCAGGCGATGTTCGACGACGACTTCGTGCTGCGGCCGGTGCACGCGGTGGCCTGGCTGACGGTGGCCGCGCTGAGCGGCTTCAACTGCACCGTGGTCGCCGGCAGCGCGTCGGTGCTGGCGCCCATCACGCTCGGCTTGCAGCGCGCCGTGCCGCTGCTGTTCGCCGGCTTGGCCGCCGCTGCGGCGGCAGCGCATTGGCGGTCCGACCTGGTCGAACAGCGGCGCCGGCTGCGCGCCTTCATCGTCAGCACCGGCATCGCCTACACGCTCGTGATGCTGGCGGCTCGACTCGGCTCGCCGCAAGGCCGCTTGTCGGCGGTGACGGCGACGGTCGACGCGGCGCTGCTGCTGGCGATCGTCGGCGTGGTGGCGTGGCGGATGCTGCGCCTGAGCGGCTCCGAGCTGTTTCCGCCCGCGCTCTTGCCTCTCGCGCAGACCGGCTCCGGCCTTGCCGAGCCGCGGCCCGCGGCCGAACCGCTCGCCGCGCCCGACCCCGTGGAACAACGCCTGGCCGATTCGCTGCAGCGCCTGATGACCGAGGACCTCGCCTACCGCGGCGACGACCTGAGCGTCGCGAGCCTGGCCGCACGCCTCAACGTGCCCGAGTACCGGCTGCGGCGCCTGATCAACCAGCGGCTCGGGCACCGCAACTTCAACGCCTTCGTCAACGCATTCCGCCTGGCCGAGGTGCGCAGCGCACTGGCCGACCCGGCGCGGCGCGAGTTGTCGGTGCTGACGATCGCGCTGGACGCGGGTTTCCAGTCGATCGGCCCGTTCAACCGCGCGTTCAAGGCCGCCACCGGCCTCACCCCGACCGAGTTTCGGCGCGAAAAGCTGGCCGATTCCTGAAATCGGCCAGCCGAAAGCCGGTGCCTGCAGTCTTCGGCGAGACGCGGCGCCGACGCGTCGGCATCGTCCGGCTCACCGAAGGCACGGTGCCTTTGTCGAGGAGCGAAGACGATGAATTCAATCTCTTGCGGGTTTCAAGCGGCCTGGCGCCGCGGCGTGCTCGGGGCGGCGCTCGCGCTGCTGTCGGGTTGGGCGCAAGCCTCGATGGGCCTGGCCGAGATCGCAGCGACGGGCGACGACGGGCCGGTCACCGTGTACTACCCGTCGACTGCCGAGGCGCGAGCCTTGAAACGCGGGCCCTTCACGCTCAACCTGGCGCCCGACGGTGCGCCGCTGCGCGGCAACGGCCGGCTGGTCGTGATCTCGCATGGTTCGGGCGGTGCGCCCTGGGTTCATGCCGACCTGGCGCGCAGCCTGGTCGAAGCCGGCTTCATCGTCGCGCTGCCCGAGCACCGGGCCGACAACTACAAGGACGACAGCGATCCCGGCCCCGACAGCTGGACGCTGCGCCCGACCGAGGTGTCGCACGCGATCGACGCGGTCGGGCGCGACGGGCGCTTCGCCCCACTCGTGAGCCTGGACAAGGTCGGTGTCTACGGCATGTCGGCCGGCGGCCACACCGCCTTGAGCATGGCCGGCGGGCGCTGGTCGCCGGCCGGCTTCAAGCAGCACTGCGAGGCCCATCTGGCGGAGGACTTCCAGTCCTGCGTCGGCCTGATCACACGGCTCACCGGGGGTGTCCTCGACGGGGCGAAGAAGTCGCTCGCGCTGGCGGTGATCCGCCACCGTTTCGACGACACCACGCCGCGCAGCCATTTCGATCCGCGCGTGGCGGCCGTGGTGGCCGGCGTCCCCTCGTCGGCCGATTTCGACACGGCATCGTTGGCCGTTCCGCGGGTGCCGCTCGCGATCATCACGGCGCAGCAAGACCGCTGGCTGGTGCCGCGCTTCCACAGCGATCGGGTGCTGCAGGCGTGCAAGCCCTGCGAGCACCTCGTCGACCTGCCCAGCGCCGGCCATGGCGCGCTGCTGTCGCCGCTGCCGCCGGGGCTCACGGGTCTCGTCGGCGACATGCTGAACGATCCACCGGGCTTCGACCGGAGCGTGCTGCCGCAGGTGGACCAGAAGATCACGCTGTTCTTCGGCCAGCACCTGCTGCGGTGAGCGCGACGCCTCAGATCAGAGGCTGAGAGTTTTTCCGCTGTCATCCCGGCGAACGCCGGGATCCACTGGTGATCGATGCGCGCTGGGGCGAGAGTGGATCCCGGCGTTCGCCGGGATGACGCGGTTGAGGGCGACATCTTCTCAAACTCTCAGCGGCCGACGGCACGCAGATAGCGCTCGAACGACGCGTCGACCGCAGCACGCGCGCCGCCGCGGATGTTCAGGCCCCAGGTGAAGCCGTAGACGTCGTCGAAGTCCAGCCCTTCGAGGCGCCGGCGGATCTGAACCACCTTGTCGGGGTGCGCCGGGATGTGGTTCGGGACGCTGTACATGAAGCTCACGTGGCGGCGGTCCTGAACCACATGCAAGGCGTCGCCCGGCAGCAGCACGCCCTTGCCGCCGGGGTCACGAGGCTCGTGCACTCCCACAGGATGTTGCCGGCATCGGTCGGCACCAAGAGCGCGCGCCGCGGGATCGCAAAGCTCGGCGCGATGCCGATGCCCAGCAAGTCGCCGTCCATCTCGATGCGGACCTTGTGCTCGCGGGCCAGCTCTTCATGGGTGGTCCAGCGCTGTCCGGCCCAGCCGACGTATTGGCGCTCGTCCGAACAGACCTCGCAGGTCTCGGGCGGCGCGGCGCGCTCAGCGTACTGGAAGCCTCAGGTCTGGCAGATGAACATCGTCATGAGAGGAGTCCCGGCATGTCGATGGGCAAGGATCGCACACCATGTGGCACCGTGAAAGATCGATGAGCCCTTGCTGCAACGCGAGCCGGCACAGCAGCGAGTTGCCGGCGAAAGCGAGCATCGCGATCGCCGTGAGGACCAGTGTCCTCGCGTTCACGCGTCGTGGTCCAGCGCCTGCGCCAGGTCGTCGATCAGGTCATCGGCATGTTCGAGCCCGACGGAGACACGCAGCAGGCCCTGCGGCGTCTTGCTGGCCGGACCTTCGATGGAGGCGCGATGTTCGATCAGGCTTTCGACGCCGCCCAGGCTGGTCGCGCGGGTGAACACCTCGACGTGGGCGGCCACGCGCATCGCCGCGTCCTTGCCGCCCCGGGTTTCGAACGACAACATGCCGCCGAAGTCGGACATCTGCTGCTTGGCGATCGCGTGAAACGGGTTGTCTGCGAGGCCGGGGTAATGCACCGCCGACACCTTCGGGTGATCGCGCAGGAAGGCCGCCACCTTGCGCGCATTCGCGCAGTGCGCCTGCATGCGGTACGGCAGCGTCGGCAGGCTGCGCATCACGAGCCAGCAATCGAACGGCGACGGCACCGCGCCGCCGAACAGCTGCGCGGTGCGCAGCTGGGCAAAGGCCTCGTCGTCGGCGCGTGTGACCACCGCACCGCCCAGCACGTCGCTGCGCCCGCCGAGGTACTTGGTGGTCGCGTGCATCACCATGTCGCAGCCGAGGGCGAGCGGGCGCTGCAGCGCTGGCGACGCGAAGGTGTTGTCGGCTACCGCGCGTGCGCCGGCAGCGGTAGCGATGGCCGCCACCGCCGCGATGTCGACACACTGCAGCAACGGGTTCGACGGTGTCTCGATCCAGACGATGCGCGTGTTGGGCTGCATCGCGCGTGTCACCTCGTCGAGCCGGGTCATGTCGACGAAGCTCGCGCTGACCTGCCACTTGGCGAACAGGCGCTTCAGCACGTTGGCGGTGCCGTGGTAGATGTCCTGCGGCGCGACCACATGGTCGCCCGGCTGCAGGCCCTGGAAGATCGCCGTCACCGCGGCCAGCCCGGAGCTGAACGCAGCGCCCGCCGCGCCGCCTTCGAGCGCGGCCAGCGCGGCTTCTAAGCCGTTGCGGTTCGGGTTGTGGTTGCGCGAATACAGGTAGCCGCGCGGATACGAACCGTCGGCGTCGCGCTCGAAGGTGGTCGACAGGTTGATCGGGTCGACCACCGCGCCGGTGGAGGGGTCGACGCCGTGGCCGGCGTGCACCGCGAGGGTCTCGAAACGATGGGTTTTCGAAGGTTTCATCACGCAGGCCTGCGCTTGCGCTGCTGCCAGGCCAGCAGCTCGCCGACAAAGCCGCGCCGGAACGCGACCACGCAGAACACGAAGATCGCGCCGATGATGACCGTGACCCACGAGCCGACGCGGTCGGCCAGGTAGTCCTGCAACCCGATGATCGTGAACGCGCCGATCACCGGCCCGGCGAAGGTGCCCATGCCGCCGAGCAGCGTCATCAGCACGACCTCGCCCGACAGCGACCAGTGCGCGTCCGACAGCGTCGCAAAACCGAGCACCAGCGTCTTCAGCGAACCCGCGAGGCCCGCCAGCGCGGTCGACAGCACGAAGGCGAGCAGCTTGTAGCGGTCGACGTCGTAGCCGAGCGAGATCGCGCGCGGCTCGTTCTCGCGGATCGCCTTCAGCACCTGGCCGTATGGCGAGTGCACGATGCGCACGATGAACAGGAACACCGCGACGAAGATCGCCAGCACCGCGTAGTACAGCACCCGGTCGTCGGCCAGCGGGACGAGCCCGAGCAGCCTGCCGCGTGGCACACCCTGCAGGCCGTCTTCGCCGCCGGTGAACGGCGCCTGCAGGCAGACGAAGTAAATCATCTGCGCCATCGCCAGCGTGATCATCGCGAAGTAGATGCCCTGGCGGCGGATCGCGATCAGCCCGACGACGAGGCCGAGCGCGCCGCCCACCACCATGCCCGCGACCAGGCCGAGCTCGGGCGGCCAGCCGGCCGTGCGCACCAGCCAGCCGGTCGCGTAGGCGGCCGAGCCCATGAAGGCCGCATGGCCGAACGACAACAGCCCCGTGTAGCCGAGCAGCAGGTTGAACGCGCAGGCGAAGATCGCGTAACACAGCGCCTTGGCCATGAACACCGGGTACACGCCGATGAACGGCGCGGCCAGCAGGAAGGCGAGCACCGCCGCCCAGACCCAGTGGTTGCGCTGCGCGCCCATCACTTCTCCTTCCCGAACAGCCCCGCCGGCCGGATCATCAGCACGATGGCCATGATGACGAACACGACGATGCTCGATGCTTCGGGATAGAACACCTTGGTCAGGCCCTCGATCAGCCCGAGCGCGAGGCCTGTGAGGATCGAGCCGAGGATGGACCCCATGCCGCCGATCACGACCACCGCGAACACGACGATGATGAGGTTGCTGCCCATCAGCGGCGTGATCTGGATCACCGGCGCGGCCAGCACGCCGGCCAGCGCCGCCAGGCCCGCGCCGGCGGCGTAGGTCAGCATCACCATCACCGGCACGTTGACGCCGAAGGCCTGAACCAGCGCCGGGTTCTCGGTGCCGGCGCGCAGGTAGGCGCCCAGGCGCGTGCGCTCGATCAGGAACCAGGTCGACAGGCACACCGCAAGCGACGCGAAGATGACCCAGGCGCGGTAGTTCGGCAGCACCATGAAGCCGAGGTTGGTGGCGCCGGACAGCGCGTCGGGCACCGGGTACTGCTGGCCCGACACGCCGAACTGGTCGCGGAACACGCCTTCGGCGATCAGCGCCAGCCCGAAGGTCAGCAGCAGGCCGTACAGCGGGTCGAGCTTGTAGAGCCGCTTGAGCAGCGTGCGCTCGATGACCACCCCCATCGCGCCGACCACGAGCGGCGCGATGACCAGCGCGAACCAGTAGTTGAGCCCGAACTTCTCCAGGCTGAACCAGGCCACGTAGGCGCCGATCATGTACAGCGCGCCGTGCGCGAAGTTGACGACCCCCAGCAGCCCGAAGATCACCGCCAGCCCGAGGCTCAGCATCGCGTAGAACGAGCCGTTGACGAGCCCGAGCAGCAGCTGGCCGAGGAAGGCCTGGATGGGGATGCCGAAGATGTCCATCGTTGTAGCCTTGATCCGTTCGCACTGAGCCTGTATTACCGATCGCCCTGAGCTTGTCGAAGGGAGTGCCGGGCTGCACCGGCGCGAGGGCTTCGACAAGCTCAGCCCGAACGGGATTCGTCAGCGGTTCTTCATTTCCAGAGTGCGCACTTGGATTCGGCCTTGGTCGTCCAGGCCGCTTCGCCCTTGATGACCTCGACCACGTTGTAGTAGTCCCAGGGCTCGGTCGACTGGGCCGGCGTCTTGACCTGCATCAGGTACATGTCGTGCACCATGCGGCCGTCTTCGCGCACGTAGCCGTTCTTCGCGAACACGTCGTTGATCTTGGTCTTCTTCATCTGCGCGAGCACCTTGTCGGCATCGTCGGTGCCGGCCGCCTTGACGGCGTTCAGGTAGGTCAGCGTCGCCGAGTAGTCGGCGGCCTGGATCGACGAGGGCATGCGCTTGATCTTCTCGAAGAACTTGCGGCCCCAGGCGCGGGTTTCGGCGTTCTGGTTCCAGTACCAGCTGTCGGTCAGGTACATGCCCTGGGTGGTCTTCAGACCCAACGAATGAATGTCGTTGATGAACACCAGCAGGCCCGCGAGCTTCATCGTCTTGGTGACGCCGAACTCGTTGGCTGCCTTGATCGCGTTGATGGTGTCGCCGCCGGCGTTGGCGAGGCCCAGGATCTGCGCCTTGCTCGACTGCGCCTGCAGCAGGAAGGACGAGAAGTCGCTCGCCGACAGCGGGTGCTTGACCGAGCCGACCACCGTGCCGCCGGCCGCCTTGACGACGGCCGCGGTGTCGTTCTGCAGCGCCGCCCCGAACGCGTAGTCGGCGGTCAGGAAGTACCAGGTCTTGCCGCCCGCCTTGACGACCGCGTTGCCGGTGCCCTTGGCGAGCGCCACCGTGTCGTAGGCGTAGTGCACGGTGTACGGCGAGCACTGCTCGTTGGTCAGCGCCGAGCTGGCCGCGCCGACGACGATGAAGGGCTTCTTCTTCTCGGCCGCCACCTTCGCCATCGCCAGGTTGGCGCCCGAATTGGTGCCGCCGATCAGCACATCGACGCCCTGCGTGTCGAACCACTCGCGCGCCTTGCCGGCGGCCACGTCGGCCTTGTTCTGGTGGTCTGCCGAGACGACCTCGATCTTCTTGCCGTTGACGGCGCCGCCGAGGTCGGCCACCGCCATCTTGATCGCCTCGACGCCGGCCGGGCCGTCGAGGTCGGAGTACAGCCCCGACATGTCGGTGATGATGCCGATGCGGATCACGTCGCCCGAGTACTGGGCCTGGGCCGGTGGGGCGACGGTGAACATCGCGGCGACGGCGAGCGTGCAGGCGGCAGAGAGTTTGTTCGGTTTCATTCGGGGGTTCTCCAGGAGAGGGTTGGAAGGGATCCGGGTCGTGTCTCTTACACGCCCAGGTATTCGTGCAAGCGATCCAATCGCTGTGGCAATTCGGCTTGAGTGAACTCTTGGATCACCTGGCCGTGCTCCATCACCATGAAGCGGTCGGCCAGCGGTGCGGCAAAGCGGAAGTTCTGCTCGACCATCACGATGGTGTAGCCCTGCTTTCGCAGCGCCAGCACCATCTCGGCGAGCTTCTGGACGATGACCGGGGCGAGGCCCTCGGAGATCTCGTCGAGCAGCAAGAGCTTGGCCCCCGTGCGCAGGATGCGCGCGACCGCGAGCATCTGCTGCTCGCCGCCCGACAGCCGCGTGCCCTGGCTCGAAGCGCGTTCCTTCAGGTTCGGGAACATCGCGTAGATCTGCTCGACGCTCATGCCGCCGGGCCCGAGGGTCGGCGGCAGCATCAGGTTCTCTTCGGCCGACAGGCTCGAGAAGATGCCGCGCTCTTCGGGGCAGTAGCCCAAGCCCAGGCGCGCGATGCGGTGGGTGGCCATCGCGATCGTCTCGTTGCCCTTGACCTTGATCGAGCCCTTGCGGCTGCCGGTCAGGCCCATGATGGCGCGCATCGTGCTCGTGCGGCCGGCGCCGTTGCGCCCGAGCAGCGTCACGACCTCGCCTTCGTCGACATGGAAGTTCACGCCGTGCAGCACATGCGACTCGCCATACCAGGCGTGCAGGTTGTCGACTTCGAGGAAGCGCATGTCAGTGCGCCCCCGTGAGTTCGGTCTGGGCGCTGCCCATGTAGGCCTCGATCACCGCCGGGTTCTTCGAGACCTGCTCGTAGGGCCCTTCGGCCAGCGTCGCGCCGCGCTGCAGCACGGTGATGGTGTCGGCAATGCTCGCCACCACGCTCATGTTGTGCTCGACCATCAGGATGGTGCGCTCGGCCGACACCTTCTTGATCAGCTGGCGGATCCGGGCTACGTCTTCCAGCCCCATGCCCTGCGTCGGCTCGTCGAGCAGCATCAGCTGCGGGTCCATCGCGAGCGTGGTCGCGATCTCGAGCGCGCGCTTGCGGCCGTAGCTCAGCTCGACCGCCGGAATCGCGGCGTATTGGGCGATGTCGACCGCGCCGAGCAGCTCGACGGCGCGGGCGTTCAGCGCATCGAGCGTGCGCTCGGTGCGCCAGAAGCTGTACGAGGTTCCGAGCTTGCGCTGCAGCGCGACGCGCACGTTCTCGAGCACGCTCAGGTGCGGGAACACGGCCGAGATCTGGAACGAGCGGATGATGCCGCGCCGCGCCACATGGGCCGGCGCCTCGGCGGTGATGTCGACCTCGTCGAACAGGATCTGGCCCGAGGTCGGGGCGAGGAACTTGGTCAGCAGGTTGAAGCAGGTCGTCTTGCCGGCGCCGTTGGGCCCGATCAGCGCATGGATGTGGCCGCGCTTGACCCGCAGGTTGACCTTGTTGACGGCGACGAAGCCCTTGAACTCGCGCGTGAGCTCACGGGTTTCGAGAATGAACTCATTCTTCATTGCTGTACCTCGGGCGGCGTGCCGCCGAGCCGCTGCGACAAGGCGCGCGCCGCGCTCAGCACCGCCTTGCGATGGCGCTCGCCCTGGTCGCTGCCGAGCATCACCTTGTTGATGCAGACACCGACCCCGGCCACCGGCTGGCCGGCCACGTCGAACACTGGTGCGGCGATGCAATAGACACCTTCGCGAACGTCTTCGTCGTCGATGCTGTAGCCGCGTTCGCGCACGCCCTTCAAGTCCTTCATCAGCGCAGCGACGCTCTTCGGGCCCTTGCCGGCCATGCGCGGCAGCGGCCCGTCGGGCAGCCAGCGCCGCACCTGCGCCGGGTCGTGGAACGCGAGCATCGCCTTGCCGGTGGCGGCCAGGTGCGCCGGCAGCCGCATGCCGACGTTGAACGCCAGGCCGAGCGGGCGCGCGCCGTTGCGTGCGGCGACGTAGACGACATCGCCGCCGTCGAGCACCGACAGCAGCATGGTTTCATCGGGCGCGGTGGCGGCTTCTTTCCACAGCGCGTTGAATTCGCGCGCCACGTCGGTGCCGGCGACAAAGGCTTCGGCCAGGCTCATCACCCGCGGCCCGATCAGGAACGCACCGTCGTCCTGGCGCCGCAGGTAGCCGAACGAGACCAGCGTGTTGCACAGCCCGTGCACGCTGCTCTTGGGCAGCGCGAGCTCGCTGGCCAGGCGTGCCAGCGTCATCGGTTCGCGGCGCTGCGCGAGGCGATCGAGCAGGGTCAGCGCACGCGACACCGCGGGCACCAACGCTGGGCCTGCGCCGGGGACGAGCCCCGGCGCAGGATCAGCGCGGCGTCTGGCTTCCATCGTGTGCATGGCTTGTGGCGGCATCCCGGAAACGGCCCGCGCGGGGTACGCGCGGCGGCTGCATGGTGCGCGGCCGGCTGGGCGGCAGAGCGTTCAACCGGCTGAACACCATTCAGTTGACAGAACGGCGAGTCTAGGCAAGACCTGCCGCCCCTGTCACCAGCGGGGCCAGCGTTTCGCGGGTTAGTCCTCACAGGACTAATAACTACGTGGTTTTGACGCAGATCGCACGCGTTCGAAGGAAGGTTTCCGTCATCCCGGCGAACGCCTGGCGAACGCCGGGATCCACGGTTGCTTCACCGCGCGTCTGCACACAGTGGATCCCGGCGTTCGCCGGGATGACGAGGCCTATCAGGCCTTGGTCAACGCAGCCAAGCCGGTGATCAAGCGCTCGATGTCGGCCGGGGTCGTGTAGACCGCCGGCGTCACGCGCACCACGTCGCCGCCGGCCGGGCCGTTGCGCCGCACCGTGAACACGCCGTGCCGGTCGCGCAGCGCGGCGACGATGGCGTCGTTGTCTGCCGCGCTGGTGCGGCCGTGCAGACGAAACGAGGTGATACCGGCCACCATTGCCGGGTCGTCGGGCGTCAGGATGTCGATGCCGGGCAGCCTTCGTGCCTGCGCCACCCACCGGTCGCGCAGATGGCGCAGCCGGCGTTCCTTGGCGTGGGCGCTGATACGCCGGTGCAACTGCAGCGCGGCCGGAATCGTCAGCCAGGCCGCGAAGTTCGGCGAGCCGGTGTGGATGCGCGAACGGATGTCGCCGGCCGCGAAGTCCTGATCGCCGAAGTAGCGGTCGATCGCCGCGATGCGGTCGCGCCGGATGTACAGACAGCCGCAGCCGAGCGGCGCGCCGATCCACTTGTGCAGGTTGAACGCGACAAACGGCGCATCGAGGCTGCGCACATCGAAGTCGAGCTGGCCCCACGAATGCGCGGCATCGACGATCACGTCGGCGCCGCCCAAGCGCGCCAGCGCCGCCAGTTCGCGCACCGGCATCACGAGGCCGGTGCAGTGGCTCAGGTGGGTCAGCAGCACGAGGCGGGTGTTCGGATGGCGCGCCAGCATGTCGGCGTAGGCTTGAAGCACCGTGTCGCGACTGGCCGGCTCGGGGATCGTCACACGCACCGGCAGCACGCCGCGGCGCTCGCGCAGCCACTCCATCGCGTGGCGCATCGCCGGGTAATCGAGGTCGCAGTACAGAACGGTGTCGCCGGGCCGCAGTGCACTGTAGCCGCTGATGAGCGCCAGCATCGCCTCGGTGGCGCCGCGTGTCAGCACGATCTCGTCGGCGTCGCAGCCGAGCGCATCGGCCACGCTCACGCGCAGCCGCTCGAGTGCGTGCGGCCACTGTTCGCGAATCAGCAGCGTGTTCTCGCGGTTGACGCGCTCGGTCCAGTGGCGGTACATCGCCATCACCGGTTCGGCCATCGCGCCCCAATAGCCGTTCTCGAGGTTGATCGGCGAATGGGCGGTCGCGTAAAGGCCGCGAACCGCGCCCCAGAAGGCCTCGTCGGACTCGACGCCGTGCGCCGGAACCGGCGGCAGGGCGGCGAGGGCGGCGTCGAAGGACGCGAGTCGAAAGTCGAACTCATGCATGGCGCGGCAGTCTATCCAAATGCGTAGTTGCACTGCTAGCCACGGCGCCGCGTCTGCGCATATCTTCACCGACCGCCTCGTGGCCACGGAGTTCATATCGCCATGCAAGACCCCCCGTCATCCCTTCCTCCAGCACCCGGCGCCGACATCGACGGCTGGCCCTTGCATGAGCTGGCTTCGGTCATCGAGCGCGCCTGGTCGGTCGGGCCGGGCGCGATCCACCCGGCCGCCGTGCACGACGCGGTCGAGACCGTCATCGAAGGGCTGGACAGCGGGCGCCTGCGTGTCGCCGAGCGCCACGGCGTCGGCCAGTGGGTGGTCAACCAGTGGATCAAGAAAGCGGTGATGCTGTCGTTTCGCCTCAACGACAACAAGCTGCTGCGCGCCGGCGACATGCTGTATTTCGACAAGGTCGAGTCCAAGTTCGCCGGCTTCGACGAAGGCGACATGCGCGCCAGCGGGGTGCGCATGGTGCCGCCGGCGATGGTGCGGCGCGGCGCGTTCCTGGCGCGCAACGTCGTCGTGATGCCGAGCTTCGTCAACATCGGCGCTTATGTCGACGAGGGCACGATGGTCGACGGCTGGGTCAACGTCGGCTCGTGCGCGCAGATCGGCAAGAACGTGCACCTGAGCGTGGGCGTGTGCATCGGCGGCGTGCTCGAGCCGGCCCAGGCGCACCCGAGCATCGTCGAAGACAACTGCTTCATCGGCGCCCATTCGTCGGTGGTCGAGGGCGTGATCGTCGAAGAAAACTCGGTGATCGCGATGGGCGTGCACCTGAGCCAGAGCACCAAGATCCTGGACGCGCAAACGCGCCAGATCAGCTACGGCCGCATTCCGGCCGGCTCGGTGGTGATCGCCGGCACGCTGCCGGTGGCCGACGGCGGCTACAGCACGGCCTGCGCCGTCATCATCAAGCAGGTCGACGCGCAGACCCGCGCCAAGACCAGCATCAACGAGCTGCTGCGCTCATGATGCGACTCGCCTGGCAGCCGGCCCGGGCCTCGGCGCTTCGGCGCTCGCTGGCCTTGGCCGCGCTGACGCTGCTGGCGGCTTCCGCAGGCGCCTGGAGCAACCACGCGCTGTGCACCTGGCAGGCCTTGTCGGTGCTGCGCGAGTTTGCCGGTGCCGCGCCGGTCAAGGTCGAGCGGCTCGAGACCTTCCTCGCCGCCGAAGCGGCCGGCCTGGAAGGGCTGCTGCAGCAGGAAGAACAATGGGCCCGCAAGAACGTGCCCAGCTACCCGGCGCGCCCCGACACACTGGCCTGGCGTGCCGCGCCCGCGCCGCCGGCCGAACTGGGGCAGCGGTTTCGCGCCGCATTGCGTATCAACCCGGAGGCCAGGCTGACGCTGTTCCTGCAGCTGCCGCCGGGCCAGGGTGCCGACGGGCGGCCGACCCTGCCGTGGACCGAGGTCACCACGCTCAAGCGCCACGCGGTCACCCAAGCCATCACCTTCCTCGCGCTGCGCGAAGGCGAGCTCGCGCCGGTGGTCGACGTCATCGCCAGCGCCTCGGACGAACCCGACTACGGCCTCGACATCGGCCTGTGGGAAGACAACGGCACATCGCAAGGCAAGGCCTACGGGCTGGGCAAACAGGCCTTCGGCAACCCGGCGCTCGAGTTCTCGAGCCAGGGGCCGATGCACATCGGCTACTACCACGAGGCCGCCATCGTCTACAAGGCGGCGCCGTTCCTGCAGCGCACCTACCCCGAGTACCGCATCCACCTGTACCAGTCGCTCGCGGCCTACGCGCTGCGCACCGGCCACCCGTACTGGGGCTGGCGCTTTGCCGGCTGGGCGCTGCACCACCTGCAGGACCTGACCCAGCCGTACCACGCGCGGGTGCTGCCGGGGGTGACAACGACCCGCATGCTGTGGATCAACCTGCTCGATCTGGCCGGCTTCCACGCCGCCAAGCAGAGCGCGATCACGCTGGTGTCGAACCGGCATTTCGCGATCGAGAACTACCAGTTCAATCGGGTCCGCAGCGCCTACCTGCGGCGCGATTTCGACGACGCCGCGATGCGTGCGCTGAGGGACACCTCGCGCGACGCCGCGAACCCATATGTTGACGATTCGCCGCGCCGCGTCATCACCCAACAATCACACGCGCTTGCGGATTCGCTCGACCACACGCTCGAGACCCGGCTGCCGGCGAAGTACATCTCCGACCCGGGCTACACCTTCGGCGAAACCGAATCGGGGGTGGACTTGAACGCGCTGGTCGACAAGTCGCAGCCGCCGGCACGCGACGCGATGACGGCGACGCTGACCGAGCTGCTGAGCAACTTCGGCATGCACACACGCGCCTTTGTCCGCAGCCTGATCGCGAAAGCGCCGGCGGCCAAAGGCTGAAGAGCTTGTCGTCCATGGCTTGCGCGACCGCCGCGAACAGGCGCGCATTGCGCGCCGCGTCGCGCCCCGGCTGCTGCGCCACCGGGCGCACGACTCCGTGGTAGATCGCCGGAGCGCGAGATCGCCGAGCTGAGACGGATGAAGAAGCCGGAGCGGCGACGGCCGGCTCAGCGCGTCACGAGCGGGTTGCGCGGCAGGCGGTGTGTCGCTCCAGTGCGCAGCAGATCGACGATCGCGTCGATCACCTTGGCGTCGGCGGCCAGGTTCCCGTGCTCGCATTCCGCGTAGTACGCCTGCGTGCCATCGGTCATCGACGAGGCGTACGCCACGGTACCGTCACCACGCGACGTCGCCGTCCAGCGCGAACGGCGGTCGAGCCTCGTCGGATCATCAACAGCATCGATCGTCGCCGGCGCATTGCCAAGCACGTTCACGAGCTCGTGCGGCACCGCGAGGGACGCGAGGTGGTCGTGGAACATGCGACCCTGCTCCAGCAACGCCGGATCGACCGGCGCATCCGGATAGCTCTCGCGACGGTACAGCGGCAGCCAAGCGGCGTCGTGCAACGGCGAAGGCAGCAGCTCGTAGATCGAAGGGAAAGACGCGAACACGGCCTGGATCTCGCGCAGCCCATGCGCCAAATCGAGCCGCGCGAGCGTCGCCTGCAGCGGATTGCTCCCGAGGAGCAGTCGAAGCGCCTCGAAGCTACCGTGCCAGGGCGTCCCCAGGCAGACGATGCGACCTACTCCCGAGCGCAATGACCCCCAGAGATCCGGGTGCTCGGCCGCGAACACTCGCGCGACGAGCCCGCCCTCGCCATGAGCGACGATATTGCAGGGTGCGCTGCTCGTCGCTTCGCGTTCCAGCACCTGCGCTAGCGCGTCCGCCGAGTCGCGAAAGCCCAGCCGCCAGTCGTAGGCGAACGGCAGAACGTCGTACGAGTCCGCCAGCCTCTCGGACAGCCGTCCGTACGAGAGGTCGAGCAGGTCGGTCGCACGGATCCGCGGTGTGCGTGCAGCGGTCCCCGATAGGTCCAGTTCGGCGAAACGGCCCCGGATCAGCCCAAATAGGTTGAGCCAGATCCCGCGGTTCTTCCCGGCGCCGGAATACGCCTCCAGTCGGCTGCCCATCAGGCCGGGAATAACGATCACCCGTGGCCGGCCACCAGCATCCTTGACGGAGGTGTGGCGCAACGGCTTGCCCACGCCCAACCCGAGCGGCGGTGGTCGGCTCGGTGCGGCGAGCGTGTCATCAGATCTGTCGGTCAGCATGCCGGCGAGGCTCTCGAGCGCCGCCGGCACCTCCTCATGCTCGCGGTAGGCCAACAGCTGGATCGCCTTGCGGCGCAGGATTTCGATCTGAGCCCGCTCGGCCGCGGTGCGCACGCGCATGAACGCATAGCGCCGTGCCCCTTCGGTTCCGAACAGCTCGACATGCTCGAGCATCAACAGGTCGAAATCCTCGTCGGCGTGCGAGTAGCCAGCAAAGATCACCGGGCTGGTCAGCAGGATCGCCGACATCGTGCGCTGGAAATCCTCGCGCCCCCAAACCATTTTCGCGAAGTCGCCGCGACCGAGGACGATCGTCTCTGGCCTGTGAATGTCGCCATGCGCCTTCAGCACGAAGGGTCGACCGTCACTCAGCAGACGGGCGATCTCGTGCGCATCGCGATGCGTCACCGACGGCCACTCCGGAAAGGTCCGCTCGATCAGGTCGTCGAAGTTCGTCGTGACGATCAGTCGCCAGGGGATGCGCTGCAGTTGCAGATGCAACGGCGATGGCTCGCCCCCGCCGAGCGCGCTTGCGAGGCCCGCATTGAACGCGTCGGCCCCCATCGTTTCGCGCAACAGGCTCGCTGCGTGCAAGAGCTGATCGCCGTCAAGCAAAGCGCCGATCTCGTCGCGGCGCTCATGCGGAGCGTCGGTGACGGATTCGGCGATCTTGCGCAGCAAGTCCTTCCAGCCCGGCAACCCGGCGGCCGCGGAAAGCCCCGCGCCAGCGAAGAGCACGCAGCGGCCCTCACGCAGCTGGTGCAGAAAACCGCTGTCAGGCCGCCAGGTTGAGAGGTCCACACCGGGTGTAGCTGCACTCATCTTCGCTTGGACTCAACACGCGACGGCCACTTTTGCATTGGCTTGGATGAAGTCCCAGCGCGCCAACGCGGGAACCCAAAAGACGTTCTTCTCTGTGTAGCAGTCGCGAGCTTCGAGTTCTTGCTCGATCAGGTCGCCAGAACGCTTGTCCAAGTCGTTGAGGAGCTGCTGTTCTTCGTTATTCATTCAGTGCCACGAGCGCCGGTTCGATTGGATTCGATCAGGCGCCGATTATGTGGTCGTTGCGAAGGCTCGCCCGCCTGCTTTGAAGAGCTGAGTCACGGCGGTTCCCCCGGCGAAGCTCAACCTCAACCCCGCGCCGCTGCTGCACTGCAGTCCATCCGTCGCTCTGCCCATCCATTCGATCAAGGAACTGGTCGCCGATGCCAAGGCCAACCCCGGCAAGCTGAACTTCTCGTCGTCGGGCATCGCCACCAGCAGCCACCTCGCGGCCGAGCTGTTCAAGGTGTCGGCCGGTGTCGACCTGACCCATGTGCCGTACAAGGCCGATGGCCAGGCGCTACCGGACCTGCTGCCCGGCAACGTGAGGTTTCAGTCCAGCTTCGGATAACCCGTGATGCGCTGTATCTCCGCATACAGCGGCGCCAGCTGCCCATACATGCGCCGGTACACCTTGTCGTACAGCGCGTCGTAGATCGCCACGCTCTGAGAGTTCGGTGTGAACACCCGCCCCGGCCGCGTCATCGCGCTCACCGCACTCGCGAAATCGCGGTGCAGCCCGAGCCCGACCGCGCAATCGATCGCCGCACCCAGCCCCGAGGTCTCGTAGAGGTGCGGCCGAGCGGCAGGCAGATCGAAGATGTCGGCGGTGAGTTGCATCGCGGCGTCGGACTGCGAACCGCCGCCCGACACGCGCAGCTCGCTCAGCTTCAGCCCGGCGCGTTTTTCGATCCGCTCGCGGCCGTCGCGCAGGCCGTAGGCAATGCCTTCGAGGATGGCGCGGTAGAGGTGGGCGCGGTTGTGCACGTCGCCGAAGCCGATCACCGCGCCCTTCGCATCCGGGCCGGGGCTGCGCACGCCGGGGCTCCAGTACGGCTGCAGCATCAGGCCGAGCGAGCCCGGCGGTACGGTGCCGACCAGCGTGTCGAATAGGGCCTCGGGCGTGCCGCCGTCGCGTGCCGCGGCGCGCTTTTCGAGCTCGCCGAAGTTCTCCTTGAACCAGTGCACCATCCAGTAGCCGCGGAAGATCGAGACCTCGCTGCTGTAGTGCGCCGGCAGCGCTGCCGGGTAGGCCGGCAGCAGCGGCGTGGCTTCGATGTAGCGCGGCAGGGTCACGTTGATGGTCGCGGTGGTGCCGTACGACAAGGCGCCGATGTGCGGCTGCAGCGCGCCGGCGCCGAGGATCTCGCAGGCCTTGTCGGCCGCGGCGGCGATCACCGGCAGGCCTTGCGGGATGCCGGTCGCCTCGGCGGCTTCGCGCGTGACTTCGCCCAGCCGCCCGCCCACCGGCACCAGCTCGGGCAATTGATCGGGCCGCACCGCAAGCGCCTGCCACTTCCAGTCCGACGCCGCGGCCCAGGCGTGGCGCTTGTAGTCGAACGGCATGTAGGCCACTTGCGAGCCGACCGAATCGGCGTGGCGGCCGGTCAGGCGCCAGTTGAGGTAGCCCGACAGCAGCAGGAACTTGTGGGTGTTCTCCCACAACGCGGGCTCGTGCTGGGCGAGCCAGTTGAGCTCGGCCTCGCGCTGGAAGAAGGTGATGGTGCCCGACACGCGGGCGAGCTTGAACGCGGCGCGCCACCACGCGGCGATCGGTGGCAGCCGGCTCGCCTTGCGCTGGTCCAGCCAGGTGATGGCCGGGTACAGCGGCCGGCCGTCGCGACCCATCGCGAGCACGGTGCCGCGCTGCGTCGTCACCGCCACACCGCGCACTGCCGCCTTCAACTGCGGATTCGCGGCCCACAGGCGCTGGCAGACCCCGGCCGCGGCCTGCCAGAAGACATCGACGTCGTGCACATGCCAGCCGGGCTGCGGCGACTCGTAGTCGTTGAACGGATGCTGCTCCTTGGCGATCAGGTTTCCCTGCAAATCGAACAGCAGCGCACGCACGCTTTGGGTGCCGTTGTCGATCGCGAGCAGCAGGTCGTCGGGCGACTTGGACATGCCTGATCCTTCGAAGCGCTCAAGAGCCTTTTCTTATCGTCATCCCGGCGAACGCCGGGATCCACTCTGTGCAGACACGCGGTGAGGCTGCAGTGGATCCCGGCGTTTGCCGGGATGACGGGCTGCGGAACAGTATCTTCTCAAGCGCTCAGGCGGCCGGGCCAGGCACCGAGTGACAACGTGCGATCAGCGCGTGATAACGCGCTTCCTGCGCCTGCCAGGCGCTGTCGTCCCAGCCCAGCTCGCCCTGCACGACAGCGCGCACCGCAGGCAGCAACGCGGCGGCGCCGGCGGGTTGCGTGAGCCCCAGGCGCACCCGGCGCAGCAACAAGTCGTCGAGATGGCAGACGGCCTCGGCGCGGGCCGCCCAGCGCAGCTCGGCCCACAAGGTGAACGTGCCCGGCACGGCCTCGAGCTCACCCGGCCGCGCGCAGGCGAGCAGGGCCTCGGTGTCGCGGCCGTAGCGGCCGAGCAGGCGCCGCGCGGCGCTGGCGCCGAGCCGCCTCAAGCCGGCCGGTGGCGTCACCGGCGCGACGACGGCCGGCCCC